>Ga0209449_1000098_pt1 | contig 74962 bp, 78 predicted proteins | sample SaaInlV_100m_DNA_5_FD_184671 | JGI IMG/M metagenome (GOLD analysis project Ga0209449, IMG submission 184671) | Marine microbial communities from expanding oxygen minimum zones in the Saanich Inlet - Saanich Inlet SI073_LV_200m_DNA (SPAdes) (version 2) | ecosystem: Environmental > Aquatic >...
AGATGGTGTCAAGAGAGGGACTTGAACCCTCGACCTCCGGCTTATGAGACCAGCGCTCTAACCAGCTGAGCTACCTTGACATCTGGCTGGAATTATAGCAGGCAAATAATAGTTTGTCAATTAAATGAAGCTTAAATTTAATATATTTCACAATTATATGAAAATGTATAGTGTAAAGCCTATAAAACTAAGGTGTAAAAGCCAAAAAGCCTCTTTTAGTTTTATAGAAAATAGGGATAGTATTAAATAATAAGTAGTAAAATATATTGATGTAGTAGTATTAAATGTTTGGGTTTTAATATTAAGCCATAATTCTATAAAACTGTCTAATAGTCCACCTTGTCCTATTAGATGTAAAAATAGCTCAATAGGATAGAATATTGAAAATCCTATTGTATAAACTGCTGAGTATATTTGATGTAATGATCCAATATTGAAAAATTGATGTATTATTGGATTTAGTGCTAAAAATATCCATATATTAAAGATAATAAATAAAAAAATCTTATTTAAGTGAGAAAAGTATTTTAAAAATAAAAATATATAAAATACTCCAAATATTGAAAGCCATAATGATAATGAGAATATTAATTTAGGAATAAATACAATAATTAATAGTAGTGTTATAGCCAAAGTATTAAAGGATATTAGTTTTATATTATTCCTATAGAGAAATATTGCAAATATATACATTATAAATGCTCTTAATAATGATGGCACAAGATCTAAAAATATTAAATATCCAAAGAGAAATACAGAAGTTAATATTAGTAAATCATATTTAAAATTACGAAATGGAAAATAGTTTTGATGTATATATTTATATGGAAAATAAAATATCCAATAGAGTATAAAAGATAGTACTCCAAGATGAAATCCACTTAATGCGATTAAGTGAGATATTCCAAAGTCTATACATTGATCTCTAAGTGATTGTTTTATTGGTATAGCTAAAAATAGGGCATTAAAAAGTTCACTAATTATTTCATTGTTATGTTGTTTTGATATATCTTTTGATAATTTAGATATTAAAGTACTTGTTGTATTGATTTTAATTATATTCATTGATTTTGCATAAAATCCTTTTAAATAATCTAAAAAATTAATCTCAGTTGTAATTATATCTATATCTATAGTGTCTTGATTTATAATGGCTTGTTTATTGTCATTTTTTGATGTGTAAAATATAAATTGTGATGTTTTTAATTTTAATATGAAGTAGTCTTTTTTTGGATATATACTTAATACTTTTGCAGTTTGATTTTGTATTTCTATATTTGTAAATTTTTTATATTTAAAATATTCAATAGAGATATTAATAATAAATATAATGAATAGAGAAAACAAAAAGAAATACCATTGTTTTTTGTTTAATAAAAGATTATTTTGTTCAGTATCAAAATTCATATATGATTATAGTGTAACTTTATTGTAATTGTAATATGTTATAATGAAAATATATTAAACCATAAAGGTATTACAAACATGAATCTATCCGATTATCAGGGGACTAAATTTAGGGGTCTTTTTATTTCAAAAGAAGCACATGAAACTTTCGGGCATAAGTATGTTGCCCGTTTTCAACTCAATAAAAAAAGGTATGTAAAGGTACTTGGATATGAAAATGTAGACAACTTAAATGATGATACTGCATATGAAATGTTGTTGAAATATAAAGATTCATTATTAAATAAATCAAAAGTGGCTATAAAGCTAAAGAAGCAAGATAAAAAAGATACTAAAAACATTACTAAAGATGTAAGTAATGATGAAGAGTTAATGAGAGAATTATTGGGTGATTTTAAAGATATTGATCCTGCAGTATTAAAAGAGGGTATTGAAAAAGTCTATCACAAAGAAGAGATGAAGCAATATCAAATTGAGCTTATTAAACTTCAAAAATATCTTGAAAAAACAAATAAGAAAGTAATAGTATTATTTGAGGGCCGTGATGCATCTGGTAAAGGTGGAGCAATAAGAAGAATTACTAGATATATGAATAGTCGTCATTATAGAGTTGTTGCACTTGGTAAACCTTCTGAAACACAACAAAGTCAATGGTTTTTTCAAAGATATATAGAACATTTTCCTACAGGTGGAGAAGTATTGCTATTTGATAGATCTTGGTATAATAGAGCAATGGTTGAGCCTATATTTGGATTTTGTACAGAAGAACAGCATGAGATATTTATGGAAGATGTTGTAAATTTTGAGCATGATTTAGTAAGACAAGATATTACTCTTGTTAAGCTGTATTTTTCTGTATCAAAGGCTGAACAATTTAGAAGATTTGAAAGACGAAGAATTGATCAGCTTAGACAATGGAAACTGAGTGAAGTAGATCTTCAAGCTCAAGACTTATGGGATGAATTTAGTGAGAAAAAATATGAGATGCTTAAACGTACTCATACAAGAAGTGCTCCATGGCATATATTAAGAAGTGACGATAAACATAAAGCAAGATTAGAAGCTATTAAAGTTATTCTTAATAGTGTTGATTACGATAATAGAAATTATGCATTAAACTTTGAAGCTGATTCAAATTATAATATTTCAGTTCAAAAAGAATTAAGAAGTATGAGAAAAGATAAAGATTATTAATCTTTATCTTTTATAAAAATAAGAAATAAAATCCAATTCCACTTATAATTAGATATATTCCAAATGGAATAAAGGTATAGTTTTCTACAAATTTTAAAAACCATTTCACAGCTAAGTATGAAAATATAAATGATACAACAAATCCAACTCCAAGAGTAAGCATAGAATCAAATACAAATTCATCATATCCTTTGTAAATTTCATAACATGTAGCTACAAGCATAGTTGGTAATGCTAAAAGAAATGAAAACTCAACAGCAGTTTTTCTTTTTAATCCTATTAATAATCCACCAATAATAGTAGCACCAGATCTTGATACCCCAGGAAGTAGTGAGATTGCTTGGAAAAGTCCAACTAAAATTGACTTTGTGTAGCTCATATTATTTAAGCCATCTGTATGATGATGTTGTTCTTTATGTATTTTTTCAACAATTATAAATACTATTCCAGTTACAATCATAAACCATACAGTAGCACTTGGTGTGAAAAATGCTTTGATTGAACTATATAAAAATAGTCCAGCAATACCTGTAGGTATAAATGCTATTGCTAATTTTATCCATAATATTAAAGTGTTTTTTATAGAGTTTGGAGCTGTTTTGTCTTTTGACCAAAATACTTTATCTTTATATATAAATAGTACAGCTAAGATTGCACCAAATTGTATGATTGTTTCATATGCTTTTAATGATGCTGTTTCTTGAAGTCCAAGAAGCTTAGCAGTTAAGATTAAATGTGCTGTTGATGATACTGGTAAAAATTCTGTAATACCTTCAACAATACCTAAAATAATTGAATCAAAAATTGTCATAAATTTATATTCCTTTAATAGTTACTAATTAATATTTTCGCTATTATAACAAAAAAATTAGTTAAAGGTATGTCAAAATGAATAAAAGTTTGATATCAAATATAATTACAATAATAATCATTGCTTTAGGATTGTTACTTGATAATACTATCGTTCTATCAGTAGGTTTATTTGCATTAAGTGGAGCATTAACAAATACAATTGCAATTCATATGCTATTTGAAAAAGTACCATTTTTATATGGAAGTGGTGTGATAGAAGATAGATTTGAACAGTTTAAATTAACAATTGAAAATCTTATAATGAATCAATTTTTTACAAAAGATAATTTACAAAAGTTTTTTAAAGATGAGTTTGGAAGTGATAATAGTCATATAGATTTAAATGGTGTAATTAATAAGACAGATTTTACTCCAGCATTTGTAAGCCTAAAGGATGCAGTAATGGAATCTAGCTTTGGTGGTATGCTTGGTATGTTTGGAGGAGTAAGTGCATTAGAACCACTTCAAGAGCCTTTTACATTAAAGATGAAAGCAGCTATCGGAAAAATTGTACATACAGATACATTTCAAGCTACACTGCAAGAATCATTAAGTTCAAGTGATATTAGTGATGATATTTATGAAAAATTAAATAATGTAGTAAAACAAAGGTTAGATGAACTTACTCCAAAGCTGACAAAAGAAATTATTCAAGAGATGATTAAAGAACATCTAGGATGGTTAGTAGTATGGGGTGCTGTATTTGGTGGACTAATTGGATTAGTTGGTGCAATTATTTTATAGTCTTTAGATAAAGGCTATAATATGTTTTCTAGTGAAATTAGACTTAACAGCAATCCTAAGATGCTATAAGTACAAATTTGATAAAATACAATCCTTATAAAAGTTTCAAAATCAAAAGGTTTAATAGATGAGTGAGAAGAAAGATTTTTTACGTACAATAGTTGAAGAGGATTTAAAGTCAGGTAAGTATAAAGAGGTTGTTACAAGATTTCCTCCAGAGCCTAATGGCTTCCCACACATTGGACATGCGAAATCTATTGCTATAAATTTTGGTATTGCAAGTGACTATCAAGGTCATTGTAACCTTAGAATGGATGATACTAATCCCACTAAAGAAGATACAAAATATGTTGAAGCACTTAAAGATGCTGTTCAATGGCTTGGATTTGACTGGGGTGAAAATGTATATTTTACTTCTGATTATTTCACACAAATATATGATTATGCAATACAACTTATTAAAATGGATAAAGCTTATGTAGATAGTGTAGATGAAGAACAAATGCGTGAACTTCGTGGTACTGTTACACAAGCTGGAAAAAGAAGTGAGTTTGCTTCTCGTTCGATTGAAGAAAATTTAGATCTTTTTGAAAAAATGAAAAATGGTGAATTTAAAGATGGAGAACACGTATTAAGAGCTAAAATTGATATGGGTGCAGCAAATATGAAGATGAGAGATCCTCTTTTATATAGAATTAGACATGCACATCATTTTAGAGCAGGGGATGCATGGTGTATTTATCCTATGTATGATTTTGCTCATTGTTTATCTGACTATATTGAAGGTGTATCCCATTCAATTTGTACACTAGAGTTTGAAAATAACCGTGACATTTATAACTGGGTACTGAATACTTTAGGACTTGAAGCACCACGACCTTATCAACATGAGTTTGCTAGACTTGGTATTAACTATACAGTAATGAGTAAAAGAAAGCTTTTAGAACTTGTAGATGGTGGACAGGTTTCTGGATGGGATGACCCTCGTATGCCTACAATTGCTGGATATAAAAGAAGAGGTTATACCAAAGAATCTATCTTAAATTTCTGTGATCAAATTGGAATTGCAAAAGCAAATTCAATGGTAGATGTTGCACAGCTTGAATTTTGTATTAGAGATGATTTAAACAAAAAAGTACCAAGAGTTATGTGTGTACTTGATCCACTTAAAGTTACGATTGAAAATTATGAAGGTAGTGAAGAGATTGATGCTTCGTATTATCCTCATGATGTACCTAAAGAGGGGGAGCGAAAAATACTTTTTTCTAAAGAAATTTATATAGAAAGAGATGATTTTAATGAAAATCCTCCAAAAGGTTATTTCCGTCTTACACCTGAACAGCCTGTACGTCTTAGACACGGATTTATTATCACTTGTAAAGAAGTCATAAAAGATACTGAAGATAATATTATAGAAATAAAAGCACAGTATCACCCTGACTCAAAAAGTGGTTCAGATACAAGTGGTATTAAAGTAAAGAGTGCTATTCAATGGGTTAGTTCTAAAGAAGCTAAAGAAGTGGAGGTGAGAGTATATGATAGATTATACTCTAATGAAGCTCCTACAGGATTAGAAGATTTAAATACTAATTCACTTCAAGTTATTAAAAATGCTCTTATTGAGCCTGCTGTAATATTAGAGAAACCTGATGAAAGGTTCCAGTTTGAAAGACAAGGATATTTTTATGCTGACCCTATTGATTATACAGATGAAAAGCCTGTCTTTAATAAAATTGTAGGTCTTAAAGATTCTTGGGGTAAAAAAACAGATGATAAACCTAAAGTAAAGGAAGCATCTAAAAAACAAGTAAATAAAGTACAAGTAGTTGGTGAAGTAGCTGCAATGACTCAAGAACAACAAGTACTTTTTGATAAATATACAAAAGAACTTAAACTAAACAGTGAAGTATCTAATATTTTAGCTCGTGATGAAAAACTCTCTTCATTTTATGAAGAAGCTCTAAATGAACTTAATAGTCCAATTGCATTGGCTAATATTGTGACAAATGATGTTGCAAAAGAGTTAAAAGATAAAGAGATAAATGAACTTAAATTTACATCGGTACAAATAGCACAACTTATCAAAATAGTAGATGATGGTACCATTTCAAGTAAAATAGCAAAACAAGTATTTGAAGATATGACACAGTCAGGAACAAATCCAACAAAGATAGTTGAGGATAAAGGACTTGTACAAATAAGTGATCCAAGTATAATTTCTCCTATAATTGATGAGGTAATAGTAAAAAATCCAGATAATGTAGAGAAGTTCAAAGCTGGAAATACTAAACTTTTAGGTTTCTTTGTAGGGCAAGTTTTAAAAACTACTGGGGGAAAAGCAAATCCTCAAGTAGTGAATGAACTAGTAGCTCAGAAGCTAAAATAATAGATTTGTAATATGAAATTAAAATTTTCAAATCATTTTCCATATAAATCTAATGTAATAAAAACCAATACATATAAATATACTGTAGGAATTGGTGGTAATATTGGAAATATGAAACAACGATTTGATAAACTTTTTTTAAATTTACAAAGTGATAGAAGATTTAATATTTTACAAACAAGTCCACTTTTAGAAAATCCACCATTTGGTTTTTTGGATCAAGATGATTTTTTAAATGGAATTATGGTTATTTCTACAGAATTAACTCCTTTACAATTTTTAAAAGCAATGCAAAGAATAGAACTTCGGTATGGAAGAAAAAGAAGTTTCAAAGATGCTCCTAGGACATTGGATATTGATATTATATTTGCCAAAAAAAATACTTTCCCAGTATTTTGGAATGATAAAGATTTAATTATTCCTCATTACAATTGGAAAGAAAGAATTAGTGTGACAAGACCATTGGAATATATAAGATGATTATCAAAAGGAATTATCATGCAAAATAAAAAGAAAATCATTGTTGGAATGAGTGGTGGAATTGATAGTTCTGTAACGGCATATTTGTTACAAAAGGAAGGATATGAAGTAGAAGGTATTTACATGAAACTTCATGAAACCGTTCCTGGATACCATGAACAAAATATAGAATCAATAGATAAAGTTAGTAAATTTTTAGATATTAAATATACAGTTTTAGATGTAACAAAAAAATTTGAAGAAGAAGTATATGAATATTTTGTTCAAAGTTATATAGATGGGATTACTCCTAATCCTTGTGTAAAATGTAATAGAATGATTAAATTCGGTGCACTATATGATGCTGCTATGGATATTGGTGCTGATTACTTAGCTACAGGTCATTATGCAAAGACTGATGGTGAATTTATATATTGTGCTGATGATCTTAGTAAGGATCAAAGTTATTTTTTAGCTCAAATAGATAGAAAAGTTTTACCTAAAATAATTTTTCCTATGAGTACATATACAAAAGATGAAATTAAAAAAATTGGTGCAAGTTTACCAGCATTAAAAGATATTGCTTCTAAAAAAGAATCACAAGAGATATGTTTTGTAGAAGATACATATATGGATATATTAAAAGAACATACCAAAATTGATATGCCAGGAGTAACACTAGATAAAGATGGAAATGAAGTAGGTCATCATAAGGGTTACATGCATTATACAGTAGGGAAAAGAAAAGGTTTTTATGTTCATGGTGCACATGAACCTCATTATGTAATTTCACAAGATAAAGAAAATAATACAATTACTGTAGGGAAAAAAGAAGATTTGGCTATTTATGATGTAGTAGTTGATAATTTAAATATGTTTATTGATGATAAAGAATTTACATGTAATGTAAAACTTAGATTTAGATCTTATACAGTTTCTTGTAAAGTAAATATTATTGATAATAAAGCATATATAAAATTAGATGATGCAATACTAGGTGTTGCAACTGGGCAAGTTGCAGTATTTTATGATAAAGATAAAGTAATAGGAAGTGGTTGGATCATAGATACTATTTGATTTTGTATCAAGTAAATATTAGATAAAATCACGATAATAGAAAAATTTGGAGTTAAGATGAGTGGATATAAATTAGTAGCAGGTACAGCAAATCCAGAGTTTGCAAAAAAAGTTGCGCAGTCTTTAGGTAAAGAATTAGCTGACATAGAAGTAAATAAATTTAGTGATGGTGAAATTAATGTAATCATTCCTGATTCAGTAAGAGGTGATGATGTATTTATTATTCAGCCTACTTGTGTACCAGCAAATGATAACTTAATGGAATTATTAATTATTGTTGATGCTTTAAAAAGATCTAGTGCCGGAACGATAAATGCTGTAATTCCATACTTTGGATATGCAAGACAAGATAAAAAAGCAGCTCCTAGAGTACCAATTACAGCTAAATTAGTTGCTGATATGCTTGAAGTTGCTGGGGTAGAAAGAGTAATTACACTTGATCTTCATGCTGCACAAATCCAAGGTTTCTTTAATATTCCAGTTGATCATCTTACTGGTTCTACACTATTTGTAGAATATATTAAGTCTAAAAATCTTAAAAATCCAATTATCGCATCTCCAGATGTTGGTGGTGTTGCAAGAGCTAGAACTTATGCTGAGTCTTTAGGTTTTGATCTTGTAATAGTAGATAAAAAAAGAGAAAAAGCTAATGTATCTGAAGTTATGAATATTATTGGTGATGTTCAGGGTAGAGATGTGATTATATTAGATGATATGGTTGATACTGCTGGAACTTTAACAAAAGCTGCTGATGTACTTAAAGCTAAAGGTGCAACTTCAGTGATGGCATGTTGTACTCATGGTGTTCTTAGTGGTCCTGCGTACCAAAGAATTACTGATAGTGCTTTAGATGAATTAGTTATTACAGATACAATTCCTTTAAAAGCAGAACACGATAAAATTACTGTTCTTACTGCATCTGAAATTACTGCAAAAACTATTAGTAGAATTTATACTAATGAATCAATTCAAAGCATCTTTATCTAAGACTGTCTTTAATGAAATTTAATAAGATATATGTAGAGCTTACAAATATTTGTGGGCTTGCATGTAGCTTTTGCCCTTCACAAAAACCTCCTACATCTACAATGAGTTTAAAAACATTTGAAGATGTTTTAATTCAAATAAAACCATATACTAAAATAATTACTTATCATATGTTTGGTGATCCTTTAACACTATCAAATTTAAAAGAATATTTAGATTTAACATTAAAGTACAATATACAAGTAGAATTAGTAACTACAGGATACTACTTAAATAAGTTTGATTTAAATTTATTTTTACATCCAGCAATTAGGCAAATCAATTTTTCATTAAATAGCTTTAATAAGAATGATATGAATATGACTTTAGATCAATATTTAGAACCAATGTTTAAAATATGTGACTTAAAATTAAAAAATAAGATACATAATTTTGTAAATTTTAGATTATGGAATCTAAATCCTAAAAAGAAATCATATAAGTTTAACACAGAGGTAATACAAAAAATTGAAAATAAATTTAATTTATATTTAGATATTGAAAATCAAGAGTCAATTAGATTAGAAAATCAAATTAAGTTACATTTTGATAATTATTTCCAATGGCCAAGTTTAGAATCAACAAATAATACAAATGGTACCTGCTATGGCTTAAAATCACATTTTGGTATTTTAAGTTCAGGTGATGTTGTCCCTTGTTGTTTAGATTCAAATGGATATATCAAGCTAGGCAATATACATGAAAGCTCTTTAGATAAGATATTAAATAGTAAAAGATCAGTAGATATTATAAATGGATTTAAAGATAATAAAGCTATAGAAGAGTTATGTAAAAAGTGTACATTTAAACATAGATTTAATGAGGACATAAGTATATATTAAATATAATCACCAAAATATTTAAAATACAAGGATTTAAAATGGCAAGAAGATGTATGATCTCTGGAAAAGGGCCAATGTCTGGAAACAACGTTAGTCACGCTAAAAATAGAACTAAAAGAAGATTTCTTCCAAACTTAAGAACAGTAAGAATTACACTTGAAGATGGTACTTCAAGAAAAATAAAAATTTCTGCTAAAGAACTTAGAACTCTTAAAAAGAATTCTTAAGGGCTGCGCCCTGGTGCTTATGATATGAGCATTATTAGAAAAATAAAAAAAGCTCTTGGCTGGAAGACTAGAAATACCACGCCAGAGTTTGATCTCAACTCTGAGATATACTCACAACTAAAACCATTTAGATTACCACTAGTACTTGTACAACTTATCATGATGATAGGTACAATAGGTTATATAGTAATTGATGACTTTCCAATATTAGATGCAATTTATCAAACAGGTATTACATTTACTACAGTAGGATTTGGTGAAATATCACCTATATCTGATGCCGGAAGATTTTTCACTATTACACTTATTATTTTTGGTTTTGGTGTATTTACATTATCTACAGCTATTTTAATTGATACAATTATTAAAGGTAGATTATTTGACCTATACAAGGAGAGAAGAATGCTATATAATATTGCGAGATTAAGAAATCATTTTGTTATATTCTATCACAATGAATATTCAGCACAATTAGCAAAGCAATTTATTGATAATCATATACCGTTTGTAGTTGTTGATCCAAGAGATGATATAGAAAAGATTGCAAAAGAAAATAATTATCCTTACTTCTTGAAAGAAGAAGCATTTACAGAAAAGGCTTTTTTAAAGTCACACTTGTCAAGTGCAAAAGGTGTAATATCTTTATCTAAGAATATCTCAGAAAATATTACTATTATCGCATCTGTAAGATTATATGAAAAAGAAATTGGTAGAAATAATCCATTTTTAGTAATTTGTAATGCAGAAACACAGCATGATGTGGACAGACTTAAGAAGCTTGGTGCAGATAAAGTTGTTGCACCTCCTTCTTTAATGGCTAAGAGAGTGTCAGCTATGGCAATTAGACCAGATATGGAAAATGTACTTGAAGAATTTTTATATAAAAAAGATACACCAATAGATATGGAAGAAATTTATATAAATGATGATTCTTGGCTTCTTGAACATAAGTTAAAAGATGCACATCTAAGAGATAGATTTAGAGTAAGTATTATTGGTATTACAGAAAAAAATGGAAAGTTTGTTCAGATGCCAAAAGGTAGTGCAATTATACATTCTGGATGTAAGCTATTAATTGTAGGAAGTCAATCAGATATAAGTAAAGCAAAAAAAATTATTAATTCACCATCTAAACCAAAGGACTTAATTGATGTTTAGTATATTCCCAATAAAAGGTAGTATCTCTGATATAGAAGGATTTTACTGTGACGGTATTAGTGCCGGATTAAAACCAAATAATGCTAAAGATATGGGCTTTATATATAGTGACACTCTATGTGAAGTTGAAGCAATATTCACTAAAAATAAATTTCAAGCAGCTCCATTAAAGCATTTTCAATTAAAAGAAAAAAACTTTAAAACAAATTTTGTTTTAATAAATTCAAAAAATGCAAATGCAATGACAGGATCATCAGGTATTGACAATATCAATGAAATATTTCAAGAGATTGAAGCTACGCATACAAATATAATAAATCCTATTATGAGTAGTACAGGTGTAATTGGTGTACCTATTCCAAAACAAAAAATAATCGATGGTGCTTTAACTTTTAATTTATCTAATAAAAGTGGAGAAAACTTATCTAATGCAATTATGACTACAGATAGTTATCCTAAGAGTTGTTTCTATGAAGTAAAGTTAGATAATGGCAATAGTTTTAAAATAGGTGCAGTTTCAAAGGGTGCTGGTATGATTAATCCAAATCTTGCAACTATGCTTTGTTTTATATGTACAGATGCTTCAATTCCTAAAGAAGATATGAAAGAATTATTACTTTTAAATACAAAAACTACATTTAATGCAATTAGTGTTGATGGGGATACTTCTACAAATGATACTGTAATGTTACTGTCTAATCAAAAATCTAAAGTATATAATAAAGAAGCCTTTGCTGAAGCTCTTAGGCTTGTAATGGATGATATGGCTATGATGATGGTTGCAGATGGAGAGGGTGCTAAAAAGTGTGTTGCCTTTGAAGTTAATGGTGCTAAAAATGATAATGAAGCTGAAAATATTGCAAAAGCATTATCAAATTCATTATTAGTAAAAACAGCATTATTTGGTGAAGATCCAAACTGGGGTAGAATTGCATCTACTATTGGAGCATCTGGATCTACTTGTAGTGAAGATAGTTTAACGATTACTTTTGGTGATATTCTAGTATATAATAAAGGTGAAATTTATTTTGATGAAGATACGGAGTTAAAAGCTGCTAAAATATTACAAACTCAGTCATTTAAAATTATATGTGATTTAGGATTATCTAATGGAAGATTTACTGCATATGGATGTGATTTAGGGTATGAATATGTAAAAATTAATGCGGATTATAGAACATAGTTTAAGCAATCTATAGATAAAATTAGCAAAACAAAACAAGGAAAATATATGTTTCACGAATATAGAGAATTAGTAACAGAACTTAAGACTTCAAATGCACACTTTAAGAAGGTATTTGATAAACATAATGATTTACATGATCAAATAGAGAAAGCTGAATTAGCAGGTAATGATCATATAAATCCAATTGAAATTGAAAAGATGAAAAAAGAAAAATTAAAGCTTAAAGATGAAGCATATGCCATGATTATGGATCATAAAAATAACTAGAATTTTTTCTTATTAAATTCAAAAAGGCTGGGACAAATTGTCTCAGCCTTTTTTATTGTAAAACTAGATAAAATAATATAATTTTAATACAAGGTAATTAAACATGGATACTCTTTTTGAATCACAAGATATCGTTGATATAAATATTGAAGACTCTGTAAAGGGATCTTATTTAGATTATTCAATGAGTGTTATCATTGGTCGTGCTCTACCTGATGCTAGAGATGGCCTAAAACCAGTTCATAGAAGAATTCTTTATGCAATGAATGAACTTCATTTATCATCAAAAGCTTCTTATAAAAAATCAGCAAGAATTGTTGGTGATGTAATTGGTAAATACCATCCACATGGTGATAATTCTGTTTATGATGCTCTTGTAAGAATGGCTCAACCATTCTCAATGAGAATGCCTCTTGTAGATGGGCAAGGAAACTTCGGTTCAGTTGATGGTGATAATGCTGCAGCAATGAGATATACAGAAGCTAGAATGTCAAAGCCAAGTGAAGATATTTTAAGAGATATAGATAAAGATACTGTAAACTTTACTGCTACATATGATGATACAGGTAAAGAACCATCTGTATTACCAACAAGATTACCACTTCTGTTAGCAAATGGTAGTGAAGGTATTGCTGTTGGTATGGCTACAAAAATTCCACCACATAATATTGCGGAAGTATTAGATGCTACATTACATCTTGTAGATAATCCAGATTCACAAGTAGATGATTTAATGGAATTCGTAAAAGGTCCAGACTTCCCAACTGGTGGTACTATCCATGGTAGACAAGGTTTTACTGATGCGTATAGAACTGGTCGAGGAAAAGTTAAAATAAGAGCTAAACACCATGTTGAAACAAAAGGTAAAAAAGAGATCATTGTTTTAGATGAATTACCTTATCAAGTAAATAAAGCAAAATTAGTTATGCAAATTGCTGATTTAGCAAGAGACAAAACTATAGAAGGTATATCAGAAGTTAGAGATGAATCTGATAGAGAAGGTACAAGAGTTGTAATTGAACTTAAAAAAGATGCAATGTCAGAGATTATTATGAATAATCTTTACAAAGCTACACCTATGCAAACTACTTTTGGTATTATTATGCTTGCCGTACATAATAAAGAGCCAAAAATATTTACATTAAAAGAAGTATTAGAAGTATTTCTTTCTCATAGAAAAACAGTAATTATTAGAAGAACTATTTTTGATTTAGAAAAAGCAAAATCAAGAGCACATATCTTAGAAGGTTTAAAAATTGCCTTAGATAATATTGATGAAGTAGTAAGAATTATTAAAGCAAGTGCAAATGATACTGAAGCAAAAGAATCATTAATGTCTGCATTTGGATTAAGTACAATTCAATCTCAAGCTATATTAGATATGAGGTTAGGAAGACTTACTGGACTTCAGAGAGAAAAGTTAGAAAATGAATTAAATGAATTAATGATTTTAATTGCTGAACTAGAATTAATTTTAAAGTCTGAAGATAGATTAAATGAAATTATTAAAGAAGAACTTGTAGAATCCAAAGAAAAATATAATACTCCAAGAAGAACAGATATTGAAGATTCATATGATGATATAGATATAGAAGATTTAATTCCTAATGAGCCTATGGTTGTAACAATTACACATAATGGATATGTAAAAAGAGTTCCAATTAAAGCATATGAAAAACAAAAAAGAGGTGGAAAAGGTAAAATTGCTGTAACAACTCATGATGATGACTTTATTGAACGATTCTTTGTATCAAATACACATGATACCTTATTATTTGTTACTAATTTAGGTCAATTATACTGGTTAAAAGTTTATAGAATTCCAGAAGGTGGAAGAACAGCGAAAGGTAAAGCAGTAGTAAATCTAATTAATCTTAAGGCAGATGAAAAGATTATGGCTATTATTCCTACTACAGATTTTGATGAAAATAAATCATTAGCATTCTTTACAAAAAATGGTATTGTAAAAAGAACTTCATTAAATGACTTTAGTAATATAAGAACTAATGGTGTTAGAGCTATTGTTCTTGATGAAAATGATGAAATTGTTACAGCACAAATCACATTACCAGAATCAAAATTCCTTATGGTATTTACAGCTCTTGGTCAGGTAATTAGATTTGATATGGATAAAACAAGATGTCAAGGAAGAACTACTAGAGGTGTTAGAGGAATTAAATTTAAAGATGAATCTGATTATGTTGTTGATGCTGATGTAATTGAAGACGAACAACAAGAATTATTAACAGTAAGTGAAAAAGGTGTTGGTAAGAGAACAGAAGTTGAAGCTTATAGATTAACTAATAGAGCTGGTTCAGGTGTAATATCTATGAAGTTATCACCAAAAACTGGTAAAAAAGTTATTGGAAATGTAATAGTAGACCCAGCACAAGATTTAATGGCACTTACTAGTATTGGTAAAATGATTAGAGTAGATATGGATACTATTAGAAAAGCAGGTAGAAATACTAGTGGTGTAACTATTGTAAATGTAGATAAAGATGATAAAGTTGTATCAATAGCTAAATGTCCAAAAAATAAAGAAGAGGGACCAGATTTAGATATTGAATTAGATGATGAAAATAGTATATTAAATTTAAATAATGAGGATGAAAAATAGTGAGTAGAAAATTTAATGTTGCAGTAGTTGGGGCTACAGGAGCTGTAGGTGAAGAACTTTTTAGAGTATTAGAGGAAGTTGATTTTCCAATTAATGAATTATTACCATTAGCAAGTGCTAATAGTGTTGGTACAGATATTGAATATAGAGGTATTCAATACCCAGTTGTTGAACTTACAGAAACAGTATTTGAAGAGAATGAGGTAGATATTGCATTCTTTAGTGCTGGTGGTTCTATTTCTGAAAAATTTGCAAAATATGCTGTTGAAGGTGGAGCTGTTGTAATTGATAATACAAGTCACTTTAGAATGGATCCAAATATTCCATTAGTTGTACCTGAAGTTAATCCAGAAGATATTGAGCTTTGGAAAGAAACTGGAATTATTGCAAATCCAAATTGTTCAACAATTCAAATGGTACAAGCGCTTAAACCATTAGATGATTTATATGGAATTAAAAGGGTTGATGTTTCAACTTATCAAGCAACATCAGGTGCAGGAAAAGCTGGTATGGAAGAACTTGTAATTCAAATGCAAGACTTTTTTGCCTTCAAATTAGACGATTCTAAAAAAGAAGCTTTTGCTCATCAAATTGCTTTAAATGTAATTCCACAAGTTGATAAAGCAATGGAAAGTGGATTTACTAAAGAAGAAGAAAAAATGGTATATGAAACTCAAAAAATTCTTCATAAAGACATTGCAGTAGCTGCAACTTGTGTAAGAGTACCAGTCTTAAGAAGTCATAGTGAATCAATTACAGTTACATTTGGTGATGATATTGATGTAGATGTTGATCAATGTAGAGAAGTTATTAATAATTTTGAAAATGTAGAAGTTATGGATGATTTAGAGAATGGGGTATATCCTATGCCAATTATCTCTACAGATACTGATATTACATATGTTGGTAGAATTAGAAAAGATATTTATAGTAAAAATATGTTACATTTTTTTAATGTTGCAGATCAAGTTAGAGTAGGTGCAGCTACTAATTCAGTAAGAATTGCATTAAAATGGATAGAATTAGAGGATAATGAATGTTAGAAAAATTATTTGAAAAGGCAATTTGGAATAGTAGATTTATTGTAGTATTAGCAGTAATATTTGGACTAATTGGTGCATTTATACTATTTATAGTTGCATCTATGGATATTTGGGGTGTTGCTGTATATACATTTAATACAATTATTACACATGCACATCCTGATAAATTTCATGAAGATATTGTAAGTGGAATCATTGGAGCAATTGATTTATATCTTATTGCTATTGTTATGTTTATATTTTCATTTGGTGTATATGAATTATTTGTGTCAAATATTGATGCAGCAGATGCAGATGGAGATGTAGAAAATAGCTTACTTGCTATTCATTCACTTGATCAATTAAAGGATAAAATTGCAAAAGTAATTGTAATGGTACTTGTGGTAAGTTTTTTCCAAAAAGTATTACATATGAATTATAATACACCACTTGATATGATGTATTTTGCATTATCAATTACAGCATTAGCAGTAGGACTTTACTTTTTAGGTAAAGTTGGAAAAAAATAATAAAATTTAAATAAGAAAGAGAGAATTAATAATATGAGTAAAATTTTTGTAGATGCATGTAAAGGGTTAGAAACACCATATACTCCAGTATGGATGATGAGACAAGCAGGAAGATATCTTCCTGAATATATGGCAGTAAGAGCTGAAGCTGGAAATTTTTTAAATCTTTGTCATGATCCAGAAAAAGCAGCTGAAGTTACTATTCAACCACTTGATATTGTTGGAGTTGATGCTGCAATTTTATTTAGTGATATTTTAGTAATTCCAGATGAGATGGGTATGGATCTTGAATTTATTAAAGGTGAAGGACCAAAGTTTAATGATCCTATTACTTGTGAAGCTGATATTGATAGATTAATTGGTGGAAAAGAAGCTAGTAGTAAACTTACTTATGTTTATGAAACAATTGAACTTTTAAGAAAGCAATTAGATGAAAGAGATGATGAAATTGCACTTATTGGATTTACTGGTGCTCCTTGGACACTAGCAACATATATGATTGAAGGGCAAGGGACTAAAACATATAATCTTTGTAAAAAGATGATGTATTCAAATCCAGAACTTTTACATAAAATTCTTAGAAAAGTAACTGAAGTTGTAAAACTTTATATGGAAAAACAAATTAAATCAGGTATTGATGTAGTTCAAATCTTTGATTCTTGGGCTGCTGCTATTGAACCATCAAAATATAATGAATTCTCATGGCAATATATGGTTGAAATTGCAGATTATTTAAAATCTAAATATCCAGATACTCCAATTATCATGTTCCCAAAAGGTGTAAGTGCATTTATTGAACAAGGACTTGTGTATGGTAACTTTGATGTGTTTGGTGTAGATTGGGGAACTTCAATGTCTATGGCAAAAGAAAAATTAGGTGATCAATATGTACTTCAAGGAAATATGGAACCATGTAGATTATATTCTCAAGAAGAAACTACTGCTTGTGTAGAAGCTATTCAAAATGTAATGGGTGGAAAAAGACATATCTTTAACCTAGGACATGGAATACTTCCTGATGTACCTGTAGCTAATGCAAAACACTTTGTAAGTGAATGTCAAAGAGTTTCTGGTAAAAAATAATTAACAATACTATGTTAAACCTTACTTTTGGTCCTATCCCATCTCGTCGCTTTGGAATGAGTTTGGGTGTGGATCTATCTGCTGCTTCAAAACAATGTAATTTTGATTGTCTTTATTGTGAATTAGCACCTGCTAAAACTGTAGATAAGCAGACATATATATCTAGTGTAGAAGATATAATCTCAGAAGTAAAAAAATCACTTAAAAATCATCCTAATATTGATGTAATAACATTTACTGCAAATGGTGAGCCAACTTTATATCCATATTTAGAGGAACTTATAGAACAAATTGATAATATTAAAGGTGATATTAAAACATTAATTTTATCTAATGGTGCAAATATATATGATAGTAATATTCAAAGGATATTATCTAAAATTGATATCGTAAAATTATCACTTGATTGTGTAAGTGCTAAATGTTTCAAAAAAATAGATCGTGCACATAAAGATGTTAATTGTGATGCAATTGTAGATGGTATAGTTTCATTTAGAAAGATATACAAAAAAGAATTAGTAATAGAAACACTTTTTGTAAAAGATTTAAATGATTCAGATTCTGAAATAAATTTATTATATAATGCATATAATAAAATAAATCCACATAGAATTGATATAGGTACTATAGATAGACCACCTGCATATGATGTAAATCCATTAACATTTGAACAATTAGAATTAATTGCTAATAAATTAAATGGACTACCTATAACTATAGCACATAAAAATAGACCTAAATCATTACAATATTATTCAGAAAATGAAATAATAAACCTATTAAAGATGCGACCTTTAACACATGATGATATTGAAAATATTTTTGATAATAACAGTAAGATAATTTTTGATAATCTTTTAATAAATAATATTATTCATAAAAAGAATATAGCGGGAGTAGATTTCTATAAATCTATATAGCTTTTAAAATTTAAGCTATATTTTATTGACAAGATAATATTTTTTGACTATAATTCCACCACTTAAATAGCTAAGCAATTATGTTTATCTAAATACTTGTTCCGGATTAGCTCAGTGGTAGAGTAGATGACTGTTAATCATTTGGTCGCTGGTTCGAATCCAGCATCCGGAGCCACTTTTAATTACAAATAAAAATAATCACTATATAATCTTACTCTTATTTATTACATTAATTTTGATATAATCATCTTAAATAAATCAATGGAGATTTTAATTAATGTCAAATAATAATTTATCCCAAGAAGCATATAATGCAATAATATCTGAAGATTATAATTTAGCATATAAGCTATATTCTTATCTTGTAGAACAAAATGACCCTGTATCATATTACTATTTAGGTTTTCTATATTTCAAAGGTTTTGGAGTTGATCAAGATATTTCAAAAGCATTTGAATATTATTTGGAAGCAGCTATACGAGAAGTAACTGTTGCGCAGTTTGAAGTAGCGTTAATGCTTGAAGATGGTAATGGTTGTACAAAAAATGAATCAGAAGCAGCATTTTGGTATGAAGAAGCTGCAAAGCGAGGGAATATGGATGCTTATAATAATTTAGGTGCTATGTTTAAAGAAGGTCGTGGAGTAGAACAAGATTATTCTAAAGCATACATTTTATTTAAAAAAGCAGCATTAGCTGATATTGCATCTGCTCAATTCAATTTAGGTGCTATGTATGATAATGGTCTTGGGTGCGAAGAAGATAAGGAAAAAGCTATAGAATGGTGTAGAAAAGCTGCATTTAAAGGTCATAAAATGGCAAAAAGTATCATTCATCGTATGCAGCAAGATGGCCAAATAGTATTTTAATTATGTTAAATAGTTTATATTTAATACTTGAAAAACCAGCACAACATAAGTATGGTAAATATATTAATAAATATATATTTATATTAATTGTTATTAGTATTATTTCATTTTTTTTATCAACAGTTAAAGAATATTCTTACTATAGTGATATTTTTAATACTATTGAAAATATTGTAATGGTTATATTTAGTTTTGAATTATTATTAAGGTTTATATCCATAGGTCAAGATCCAAGATATGAAGGATTAGAAGGTAGATTAAAGTATATAAAAGAACCTTTTGTAATTATTGATATACTTGTATTACTTCCATATTATCTTACTATTGCTGGTATTGATTTAATTTTTTTAAGAATATTACGAGTATTTAGAATTATGAAAATTTTAAGATATGAACAATATAATAGTTTTGATATTACATTATGGCATATTTTAAAAGAAAATAAAGATAAGTTTATGGTTGTAATTCAATTATCATCTATTTTGATGCTAGTTAGTGCACCTATTATGTATTACTTAGAGAACTCTGTACAACCAGAAATTTTTTCTAGCATACCTTCGGCACTTTGGTGGTCTGTTATTACATTTACTACTGTAGGGTATGGGGACATGTATCCTATTACTACACTTGGTAAAATTGTAGCTAGTTTTTTAAGTGTTTTAGGTATTGCATTTTACGCTATTCCTGGAGCAATATTTACATCAGCTTTACTTGAGAAATTGAAACAAAGAGAAGGTAAATAATAGATTAACTATTTATCTTACCTATAGCACAAGATACAAAGCTTTTTGCAGTAGTTGTTGCATTTTCTAATGTATTTAGCTCATCTGATGTTAAAGGATAACCAAGACTTCGTAGTTTCTTTTTTAGAGTATCTTCTTGTTCTTCTTTAATATCAATAGTAATTATTCTTGGCTTAACTTCAAGGTTAACTTTAACTTCACCAAATTGATCTTTTAAAGATGATATTAAAGTATTAGCACAACCACTGCATTTTACATTTTTTACTTCATATTGTTTTATTGGTATAACAAATCCTTTTTTAAATACTATTTCCAGCTAAATATCCACTAGACCATGCCCATTGAAGATTAAAGCCACCACAATCTCCATCAACATCTAAAACTTCACCACAAAAGTATAAACCTCTTTGTTTATTTGATTGCATTGAATTAGAATCAATAGAATTTAAATCAACACCTCCCGCAGTTACTTCACAAAAATCATAACCTTTTGTATCTGTGATATTGAATTTAAGATTTTTTATTATATTAGGTATTTGACTAAAATTATTTTTAGCAAGTTCTAAAATATACGGAATAAGTTTTTGGTTTAATATACCATTTAATTTTATACCACTGTTTAATATATCTTTTATTTTATCTTCAGTAAATTGAGGAAGTAAATCTATATGAACTTCTATAGAACTTTTATTTTTAAGTTCTATATCGACATTACGACTTATTTCTAATATTGTTGAACCTGATAATCCATATTTTGTAAAAAGTATGTCACCAGTAGATTGTGTAATTTTTTGTTGATTTATAATTAATTTAGCAGATCCTATAAATTTTACACCTGATAATTGTTGTAAGTATTTTGAGTCAGATATAAGCTGAACTAGAGTAGGGCTAGTAGGAATAATGTTGTGCTTGAATTTTCTTGCAAAAGTCAATCCATCTTCACAAGCACCTAGTTTTGGTTGTGCTAATAGTCCTGTTGCAACTATTACATTATCATAGTCATATTCTAATTGATTATTAATGGTTAATGTAAATATATCATCATATTCTAATTTTGTAATATGTGAAGATAGTTTTATCTGTATGCCTAGCTCTTTTATTTTAGCTTCAAGTAAATCAACTACGCTACTAGATTGTAATGACATAGGATATAATCTATTTGATTTCTCACCTTGTATAGTTAAGAGTCCAATTGATTTAAAAAACTCAAGAGTATCATCTAAGGTGAATGTATCTAATATCTGTTTTACAAATTCTATATTTTTACTATGAAAATTTTCTAATTTTAGATTTGAATTTGTAATATTACATCTACCATTTCCTGTAGCTAATATTTTTTTTCCTATTTTATTATTTTTTTCAAATATAGTTACATTATGTCCATTTTTTTTAGCAAAAATAGAGGCTATTAAACCAGATGCACCAGCACCAATTATTGCTATATTTTTTTTATTTTTCATTTAATTTCTTTATTGATTTTTCAATAACTAAATATAAAAGAAGTGCTACGGCACTTGTAAGAATAATACTAGCACCAGATGTAATATCATAACTATAAGAAATATATAGACCAATTAATGTAAATATAGAAGATAATATACCTGATAATATCATCATCTGAGCTAGTGAATTAGAAATCTTTTGTCCTATATAAATAGGTATAGTAAGTAGTGCTATTACAAGTATTAATCCTACTACTTTAATTGCAATTACAACTGTAAGTGCCGATAATACTAATATTAAAGTATAAAATAGTTTTACATTTACACCACTAAGTGCTGCATATTCACTATCATATGACACAGCTAATATTTCACGATAAAATAATGTAACAGTAGCAATAATTATTGTTAGTAGGATACTAATATATAAAATATCATTACTACTTACTGCAAGTATTGAGCCAAATAGATAGCTCATAAGATCTACATTATATCCAGGAGTTAAATCTATTAAGATAATACCTATTGCCATCCCTACAGCCCAGATAAGTCCTATAATTGTATCTATATTATTTTTTTGTTTTAGTGTAATCGCAGAAATAATTAATGCTGCAGCAATTGTAAAAAGTGATGCACCTAAAAATATAGGAAATCCAAAAAATACAGCTAGACCAATTCCTCCATAAGCAGTGTGAGCCATACCACCTGCTAAAAATACCATTCTATTAACAACTATTAATGATCCAATAATACCTGCAGCAATACTAACTAATATACCTGCTAAAATTGCATTTTGAATAAATTCATATTGTAAGATATCTAACATTCACAATTCTTTATTGATTTTTTATTTAGCATTTGTAATAGTTCAACTTCACAAAAATGTTCATCTTGAGTATTAAACTCTTTTGAAAGATGAGTATCATGAAAAGTAAGTGTTTTATTTATATGTGCAACTTTTGATGCAAATCCAAGGATTACTGATATATCATGACTAACTACAATAATTGTAATAGATTTATTTAATTCTTTTAATAAATCATATATTTGTTTTTGACCTTCAACATCAATACTAGATGTTGGCTCATCAAGTAGAAGTATTTTTGGATGAGCACAAAGTGCACGTGCAATCATAATTCTTTGTCTTTGTCCTCCAGAAAGAGAACCAATTCTATGATTAGCATAATCTTCCATACCTACTTGTTTTAAAGCATCCATGGCACAAGAAATTTCATTTTTACTATAACCAAATAATGGTCTTTTTTCATTAATATGTCCCATTACAACTACTTCAATAACTTTAATTGGGAATGATGTATTAATATTTGTATTTTGAGGGACATATCCAATTGATTCAGATATATTGATTGATCCATTTTGAATATCATTAATACCCAATATTAATTTTAATAGTGTGGATTTACCACCACCATTTGGGCCAATAATAGCAATAAAATCTTTTTCTTCAACATTTAAGTTGATATCTTCTAATACATTATCTTTGTGATATGAAAATGTTAAGTCTTTAATTTGAAGTATTGACAAAATAATCCTATATTGTTTATATAATCTTATTTTATCTAATAAAAAAAGGGAAAGCCCTTAAGCTTTCCCTTTTAGATAAATAGAAGTATAGATTAACCTAATAATTCTTTTACTGCTTTACCAATTTCTGCTGGTGAAACAACAACTTTAACACCTGCAGCTTCAAGTGCAGCCATTTTTTCAGCAGCTGTTCCAGCTGATCCTGAAACAATTGCTCCAGCATGACCCATAGTTTTACCTTTAGGTGCAGTTTGTCCAGCAATAAATGCTACAACTGGCTTAGTGATTTGTTCTTTGATTAACTTAGCAGCTTGAATTTCAAGATCTCCACCAATCTCACCAATCATTACAATTGCTTCAGTTTCTGGATCTGCTTCAAACATTGGAAGAATTTGATTGTATGATAGACCAATAATTGGATCTCCACCAATACCAACAGCAGTAGTAATACCATAACCTTCATTACATACTTGATTCGCACCTTCATAAGTTAATGTTCCAGACTTAGAGATAAGTCCTACATTTCCTTTCTTGAAAATCATACCAGGCATAATTCCAATTTTACATTCTTCTGCAGTAATAACTCCTGGACAGTTTGGCCCAATAGTCATCATACCATGTTTAGTAGCGTGTGCTTTTGCAGCTTGCATATCTTTTACTGGAGCACCTTCTGTAATAATTACTGCAAGTTCAATACCAGCTTCTGCAGCTTCCATTACAGCATCACCAACAAATGCAGGTGGTACAAAAATCATAGATACTGTAGCTCCTGTAGATTTAACTGCATCAGAAACAGTATTAAATACTGGCTTATCTAAATGTGTTTGACCACCCTTATTTGGAGTAACACCACCTACAATATTTGTACCATATGCAATACATTGCTCTGCATGGAAAGTACCTTCTTTACCAGTAAAACCTTGTACGATTACTTTTGAATCTTTATTTACTAAAATTGACATCTATTTTCCTTTAAACTCAGCTGCAGCTTTTACAGCTTTTGCTGCACCATCACCTAAATCATCACCAACAATTAAGTTTGAAATGTTAGCGTTCTTAAGTATTTCTGCTGCTTCAGGAGCATTTGTTCCATCAAGTCTTACAATAACAGGTACATTAACATCTGTCAGTTTAGTAGCTTCAATAATACCATTTGCAATTCTATCACATCTTACAATTCCACCAAATATATTTACAAAAATTGCTTTAACATTTGGATTTTTAAGAATAATTTCAAAACCTTTTGCAACAGTTTCAGCATTTGCACTTCCACCAACATCAAGGAAGTTTGCAGGAGTTCCACCCATATGATTAATTGTATCCATAGTACCCATAGCAAGACCAGCACCATTTACCATACAACCAATTTCACCATCAAGTGCTACATAAGAAAGTCCATAGTGAGATGCTTCAATTTCATCTTCATCTTCTTCACTTAAATCTCTCATTGCAGCAATTTCAGGTTGTCTACCTAATGCAGAATTATCAAATCCCATTTTACCATCAAGTGCTAAGAATTCTCCAGAACCTGTTTTAACTAGTGGATTAATTTCAATCATCTCTGCATCATTTTCCATATAAAGTTTAAATAATTTTTGTGCAAATTGAATAATATTTTTTTGTTCAACTTTATCTGAAATACCAAGACCAAATGCTAGTTCTCTACCATGGAAACCTTGGAATCCTACAGCAGGATCAACTGGAATAGTTACAATTTTTTCTGGAGTATTTTCTGCAACATCTTCAATATTCATACCACCTTCTGTTGAAGCCATAATTAAAGGCATCTCTAGTTTTCTATCTAAGACAACAGATAGGTATAGTTCAGCTTGGATATCAGCACCATCTTCAATATAAAGTTTTTGTACTAATTTACCTTCAGCCGTAGTTTGATGAGTAACTAATGTCATTCCTAAGATTTCATTTGATAGAGTTTCAACTTCTTCTAAAGATTTAGCTAGTTTAACACCACCACCAAGTCCTCTACCACCAGCATGAATTTGTGCTTTAACAACCCAAACAGGTCCTCCTAAAGTCTCAGCAGCTACTACTGCATCTTTAACGCTTTCTACCATTATCCCTTTTGGAGTTGGTACATCATACTTTGCAAAAATTTGTTTTGCTTGATATTCATGAATGTTCATATTATCCCTTTATTAATTTTATGATTATATTATTATATCAATATCTTATTAAAATAGATTGATTTTATAATAGTATTTGTATATTTATATGTCTAGGTTACATATAGTATCAGTAGTATATTATTTGTCTAATTGATAGTATATATTATTTAGATATTTAAGAACTAAAGTTTCATCTTTACTTTTCCAATTGGTGTCAAATTTTAATCCACAACCAACTATCCAGTTGTCTAAATCTGATAAATTTTTTACTTTATTATTCTTAGAATCAAAGTTAGTATCTTGATAATGACAAGATTGACAATCAGCTTTTAGATAAATTTTTTTACCTTGTTGTTCTTGTGATATATTTCCAAATAATGGTAAAGATATTAGTAATACTAATAGTTGTTTTGAAAGTGTCATACTATCCTCCTATATTAAATAGTTTATAAGGATAGTATATTTAGATAAAACTTAATGTATTATTATAAATAAAAGTTATTTAACTTCGTACTGTTCTCTACCCATTTGGTAAAGATCTGCACCGTGTGTATCATTAATAACTGTTACAGGGAAATCTTTTACAGTTATTTTTCTAATAGCCTCAGGACCTAATTCAGGATAAGCAATAACTTCAGCAGATGTAATCTTTTTACCTAGTAAAGCTCCAGCTCCACCAGTTGCACCAAAATAAATACCACCAAATTCTTTACATGCATCTTTTACAGCTTGATTTCTTTTACCTTTACCAATCATACCTAAAGAACCGTTTTTAAGCATAGTTGGTGAATATGAATCCATTCTATATGATGTTGTTGGACCAGCACTTCCAATAGGCTCACCTGGTTTTGGTGGAGTAGGGCCAACAAAATAAATAATAGAACCTTTTAAATCAAATGGTAATTCTTCTCCAGCTTCAATTAAGTCTGATAATTTTTTATGCGCAGCATCTCGTGCAGTATAAATTGTACCATTTAAAAGTACAATATCACCAGCTTTTAATTGTCTAGTATCTTCTTCTGTTAGTGGCGTTGTGAATGTATATGTTTTACTCATTTTTAGACCTTATATTGTGATATGTGCATGTCTTGAACTATGACATTGAACATTTACTGAAACTGGTAAAGAGGCAATATGACATGGATTTGCTTCAATATGAACAGCAAGTACTGTTTCAGTACCACCCATACCCATAGCTCCAATACCAAGTTTATTTAATTCATCTTTAATTTCAGTTTCCATTTCAGCCATTTCTGAATCTTCATTTGTACTTCCAATAGTTCTAAATAATGCATGTTTAGATGAGATACCAGCTTTTTCAAATGTACCACCAATACCAACACCTACTGTTAATGGAGGACATGGATTTCCACCGGCATCTGAAATTACTTGCTTAACATATTCAATAATTCCAGCTTTTCCAGCAGCAGGTGGGAAAACAGTTGCTCTAGATACATTTTCACTACCTCCACCTTTTGCAGCATATTCAACATCAATTTTATCACCAGCAACAATATCAAAATGAATAATTGCAGGTAAGTTATAGCCAACTTTATCTTTTAAGTTTGCTCTTGAAAATGGCTCACAAGTAGATGCTCTTAAATATGCAGCTTGATAACCTTGTTCAGTACCTTCATTAATAGCATCTCTTAAAAGACCACCAATAATTTTACAATCAGCACCAACTTTTACAAAAAATACAGCTAATCCTGTATCTTGACATAGTGGTCTTTTTTCATCTTTAGCAATATCAGCATTTGTAAGTAATTGAGCTAAAACTTCTTTAGCAACTGGAGATTTTTCATTATCATGTGCATCTTTTATAGCTTTATATGCATCATCAGGTAAAACTGTACCACAATGAACAATTACATTTTTAATTGCAGTTACTACATCAGTATATTGTATTTCTCTCATTTATATTCCTTCAAAAAAGTTATTTTCTTCTAATATTTTTATTCCATCTTTAATTGAGTCTACAGAAAGTTTTAATTTTTCTTTAGTTGTTTCTAATAAATTCAGTTCAATTATTGATTCTGTACCCTTTGCTCCTAATACAACTGGTACACCTACACAAACATCATTATAGCCATATTCACCATTTAGTAATACTGAAGAAGGAACAATTGTTTTTGAATCATTTAAGATTGCTTCAACCATATGTGCAATTGCACGTCCAGGTCCATAATAACCTGATGTTCCAAGATGTTTAACTATTTCAGCTCCACCATTTTTAGTTTTATTAATTATCTCTTCCATATCTTCATTTGTAACAAGATCTGATAGAGGAATATCACCAACAGATATTCTATGTGGTAAAGGTATCATATTTTCACCATGATCACCTATAACTAAACTTCCAGTTTGTCTTGCACTATATCCTGTCTTTTTTTGAATTTGATATGCCATTCTTGAACCATCCAATGCTCCAGCCATACCGATAATTCTGTTAGAATCCCAGTTAGTAATTTTATTAATCACATAAGTCATAACATCCAAAGGATTTGATACACAAATTATAATAGCATCTGGAGAATTTTCTTTTATACTTGTCGTAACATCTTTAATAATTCTAGCATTAATCATAAGTAAATCAGCTCTAGTCATATCACCTTTTCGTGGTACTCCTGCAGTAATTACAACTATGTCACAATTTTTTATATCACTAATATCTTCTGCAGCGTTTACAATTGTTCCTTGTGGTGCATAGTATGAAGCTTGAGCAATATCAATAGCTTTACCTTGTGCAACGCCAGGTGCAATATCAAATAATATAATTTCATGACAATTACCCATCATACTAAGCGTATATGCAGCAGTGGCTCCAACTGCTCCTACACCGATTATTCCAACTTTTCTACTGTTCATTTAATTACTACTTTTTATCTTCAAAGAATTTTAATTCATAAAGTTTTTCTGTTAGTTCTCTTACCGAGGCAACTGATTTAGCAAATCTATCTTCTTGGAATGGTTTAAGTGTCATTTCAATAACTTTTTCAATACCATTTGCACCAATCATTGCAGGAACTCCACTTACAATATCACTATGTCCATAGTGACCTTCAAGTTTAACAGCACATGAATGTATTTGTTTTGTATCTCTTAAAATTGCTTCAACCATTACAATAGTTGATTTTGCAGGTGCATAATAGGCACTTCCATCACCTAATAGATTAACAATTTCAGCTCCACCATTTTTGGTTTTTTCAACAATTTCATTTATTTCATCTGGATTTAATAAATCTTCTATTGGTACACCAGCAACTGTTGTAAATTTAGGAAGTGGTACCATAGTATCACCATGTCCACCCATTACTGTAGCTCTAATTTGACCTGCACCATACTCTAGTTTTTCATAAATAAAGTGTGCCATTCTTGCAGAATCTAAAATACCAGCCATTCCAAGTACTCTTTCTTTAGGGAATCCAGTTTCTTTTAGCATTACATAAGTCATAACATCTAATGGATTAGATACTACAATTACAATTGAATCAGGTGCATGCTCTTTAATTTCATGAGCATATCCTTTTACAATTTCAGCATTTTTAAGTAATAAATCATCTCTATCCATACCTGGAGTTCTAGGAGCACCAGCAGTAACAACAACTACTTCACTTCCAGCTATGTCTTTTGCGCATTTTGCAGCACGGACAACAGTATGTTGTCTAGCTGCATTTGCAGCTTGTGACATATCAAGTGCTTTTCCTTTTGCAACATCAATGTTTCTACCTCGTAAAACCACTTCATGACATATACCATTCATTGCAAGAATAAATGCTACAGTTGATCCAAAATTACCAGTACCAATAACTGTTACTTTTTTATTTGCCATTAATTCCCCTTATTTTTTAGTTTGTTTTATAAATTTATTTAAAATAAATAAAGGTTAAAACTAATATATATACTTTAAAATAAAAAGTATATATATTAATCTTAACCTAGAAAAGACAAGCAATTATGCTTGTCTTTTTAAGTAAATATTATTAGATATTATCAATAATATTATTTAATGTAGCAGATGGTCTCATAGCTTTAGCAGCTAATTCTTCATTTGGATTAAAGTATCCACCAATATCTTGAGCTTGACCTTCAACAGCTAATAACTCAGACATAATTGTATCTTCACTTTCTGTTAATGCTTTTGCAACTGGAGCAAACTTAGCAGCTAATTCAGCGTTATCACCCTCAGCAAGTGCTTTTGCCCAGTATTGAGCTACGAAGAAGTGTGAAGCTTTGTTATCTGGCTGACCACATTTTCTACCTGGCTCTTTATTGTTATCTAAGTAACCGTCATTTGCAATATCAAGTGCAGCTGTTAAAGCAGCAAGTTTTGCATCTGAATGTTTGTTACCTAAGAATCTTAAAGACTCAGCAAGTGCTAAAATTTCACCTAATGAATCCCATCTTAAGTGACCCTCAGCTAAAAATTGATCAACATGCTTAGGAGCAGATCCACCAGCACCAGTTTCATATAATCCACCACCAGCAATTAATGGAACAATAGATAACATTTTTGCAGATGTTCCAAGCTCTAAAATTGGGTACATATCAGTAAGGTGATCTCTAAGAACATTTCCTGTTACAGCAATAGTAGTTTTACCTTCTCTTACTCTAGCATTAGTAAATCTTGTAGCATCAGTAACTTTCATAAACTGAATATCTAAACCATTTGTATCATACTCTGCTAAGTAAGCATCAACTTTTTTCTTAACTTCAATATCATGAGCTCTTGCAGCATCTAGCCAGAATATAGCTGGTACATTTTCTAATCTTGTTCTTTCAACTGTTAATCTTACCCAGTCTCTAATTGGAATATCTTTAGTTCTAGACATTCTCCAAATATCACCAGCTTCACATTCAAAACTCATAAGTACACCATCAGCACCAGTTACAGTAACTGTACCAGCTTCAGCTAATTCAAAAGTAGTAGGGTGAGAACCATACTCTTCAGCTTTTTGAGCCATAAGACCGATATTTTGCATTGTACCCATTGTAGTTACATCGTATTGACCATTTTTAACACAATCAGCTACCATCTCAGCATGGAACATACCGTATGTAGAATCAGGGATTACAGCAACACATTCTTGAGCATCACCATTTCTGTCCCATTGTTTACCACCTTCTCTTACCACTACTGGCATAGAAGCATCAATAATTACATCGTTTGATGCATTAAAGTTTGTTGTACCTTTATCAGAATCAACCATTGCAAGCTTTGGAGAATCAGATTCTAATGCAGCTAAAAAGTCAGCTTTAATTGCAGCTTCATCTGCATGACCAGCAATTTTCTTTTCTAAATCTGACATACCTTGGTTAGCATCAACATTTAATGAAGCAAAAGTATCTGCATATTTAGTAAATACATCTTTGAAGAATGCTTTGAAACCATGACCAAACATAATTGGATCAGAGATTTTCATCATTGTAGCTTTAAGGTGTAGTGACCATAAAACATCATTTGATTTAGCATCTGCAATAGTTTTTGCATAAAAAGTATTAAGTGCAGCAATTGACATATATGTACCATCAAGAATTTCACTTGCAACACCATCAATAGTAGTTAACTCTTTACCGTTAATAGCAATAGTTACTTTTTGATCTTTGTCAATAGTTACAGATTTTTCGTTACCAAAGAAATCTCCATTTCCTTCCATATGTGCAACATATGATTTAGGATTTTCAGGGAATGCTCTTAGTTTATGAGGATTATTTTGAGCAAATTTCTTAACTGCAACAGCAGCTCTTCTATCTGAGTTACCTTCTCTTAATACTGGATTAACAGCAGAACCTAAACATGTGCTATATTTAGCTTGAATAGCTTCTTCTTCCGCATTTGCTGGATTTTCAGGGTAGTTAGGGATATCATGTCCTTGACCTTGAAGCTCAGCGATACAATCTTTTAATTGACCTACAGAAGCAGAGATATTTGGAAGTTTAATAATATTTCCATCATCTTGTAAAACAACTTCACCTAACTTTGATAATTCATCTTCAGCTAGTCCCATTGCAGATAAAACTCTACCTGCTAATGAGATATCAGAAGTAACAACTTCAACACCTGCAGCGTTTGTAAAAGCATTTACGATTGGTAAAAGCGAGTAAGTTGCTAAAGCTGGTGCTTCATCAATTTTTGACCATATAATTTTTGACATATATTTCCTTTATTTGTTAGTTTAAATGTAGCATCATAATAGCACACTTATCTTAAAATGTTATTTATTAAATAATTTAATATACAGATTTCCAAAGATTTTTTATATTTGTTGGTTGTTTTGTAACATGTTTTTTTTCTAATTGTTTAGTTGATTTTTTCTTATATGTCTTTTTTTTAGACTTATTTCTTTTAATATTAAGTTTATGCTTTTTATATTTAGTACTAAATATATGAAAGTTTTTATTTTTAGATTTAACAAAATAAAGGTAATTTGTTTTGGCAGGTTTAATGGCTGCCTTTATTGCATCAAAACTAACTGCACAAATGGGATTAGTAGGTAAGCCTTTATTCTTATATGTATTATATGACGATTTGTCATTTCTAATTCTTTTATATAAATTATTATCATGTGAATATTGACCATAGTTTAATGTACCATCCATTTGTAATCTCATATTCTTTTTTAATCTATTATGAATTACACTAGATATTAATGGCATCTCTTTTATAGTTGCAGCTTCTTTTTGTATAATAGATGCAATAGTAAGGTAAATAAACCATTTTTTCTTATTGTATTGTCCAAATATTTTATTACTATATTGTTTATATTTTCTGTTACTGTAATCAATCATAAAAAATATAACTCTATCTTCATTCATACCTAATGGAATATTATAACTTTCAGCTAGAATATTTCCATCTAATTTATATGAATGTTTTTTATATGATTTGTTTAATTTTTTAAATGATAAATTTAATTCTTTTGATAATTGTTTTAATAAAAAATAATATGTTTCACCAGGAATTAATTTAATAGTTTTTATTGCAGCTTTAGAAGTAGTAATTTTATATATAAAATCACCTCTTGTCATATTAGTTTCTTTTAAATCTATCCAGCCTTTTTGTGGTGAACCTAAAAGTCTAAGTGTGATATTATCAATAATATTTACATCGTAAGATGTTTTAGATAAATATGATATAATAGAATTAACAGAACCAGAAGGTATATGTATAACTCTATTTGAATGGATATTGGTTGTGAAATAAAATGCTAGGGAAATCACTAGTATGTATAGGAAGTCTAAAATAAAAAATAAGTTATATTTAATTTTTTTCATTGTTTCTTTTAGTTTCCTTAGTTTATATTCATGGTTAATGTTCTTTGGTGTAAAAATTGATAACATCACTTATAAACAATATAGTATTAATGGATTGTATATAAAAATTGATAAAAAGCTAATATTAGAAATTGATAAGCTAAATATTGGTGATCTAAAAACTTCAAATAATACTATTACAGATATTAAAAGTAAGATATCTAAAATACCCATGGTTTTGAAATTTTTCCAAAAAATATATATTCATGATTTAATATACAAGAATGATGAAATTTCTATTTCATTTGATGAAAATAAACTTTATATAGATTCAAAAGATGTAAAACTTATTGCTAAACCACATTTTATTTCACAAAGTATAAAATTTAATATAGAGACACTTTATATTAAAAAATATGATATTAATTTAAATGGACAGTTTGTATTAGATTACTTTAAAAATAATGCTTTTTACTTAGGAAAACTACAATATAAAGAACAAATACTAGAGTTAAATGTTAAATTTGATATGAATTATATTGATTTTTATATCAATAGTAATAATCTTAGTAATATTAAAGTTGTTAAAGATTTTATTACGCTGGATCCTTCTATCGAAAAATGGTTATATGAGAATGTACAAGGTACTCATAATATCCAATATCTTACATTTAAATTTGATATAAATAATAATAAGATAATTAAAAATAGCATTGAATTAGACTCCAATGTTAGGAGTGCCAAAATTAAATTTAAAGATAATTTATCAAATGTAATTGCAGATAATTTAAATATTAAATATAAAAATGGAACTCTAAATTTTAAATTTGATAATCCAAAATATAAAACTACACTATTAGATGGATCATCATTAAATATAAATAATTTAGATAATAATAATGATTCTATTTTACATTTAAACCTAAGATCTAATTCCATTTTAAATAATGATATAGATGAAATTTTACAAGGATATGATATAAATCTTCCATTAAAACAAAGTGATGGAAAATTAAATACAAATCTTGATATTAATCTTAATTTAAATAATGAAGATCTTGATATTATTGGTCATTTTAAATTAAAAAATTCTAATCTCAATTTAAGTGGATTTAAATTCGAAGTTAAAAATGCTGATGTTTTATTGAAAGATAATATAATTACTATTAAATCACATACAACATATATGTTAGATAAACAATTGTTACTTAAAGAGTTTAATTTAATTATTGATACATCAAAACAAACTGCAAGTGGAAAAATTGATCTAGATGAATTTAATATAAAAACTAAGAATATAAATATTTTAAAATTAAAAGATATGAAGAGTGATATATATATTAATTTTAATAATAATATAAAAATAGATTTACCTAGCTTAATGGTTAGTATACTTAACAAAGAAGAAACTACTTATATAAAATGTAAAAATTTAGCAATGTATAAAGATTTTAGTGAACTATTAAAAGATTATGAGATTTTAGATGCTAAGCTTGATCTTGAATTTGCAAATAATAATATTGCTTTAGAGGCAAAGATATATAAACATGCATCTCCTATAGATTCTAAATCTATATATCTTTTAGGATTTATTGAAAATGATAACATTTTACTTAATATAAATAATAAAAAGATGTTAATAGATATTAATAAAAATAAGACACAAATAGATATTGATGGTATAAATATTATAAAAGATAATATCAAGGAAACTGATGAAAATAAAAAGGTTGATTTAGATAGTATATTTGAAGTAAATGCAAGAAATTCAAATATTTTACTTGGAGATAATAAACAAATTTTATCTGACAAGTATAGTTTTATTAAACATGGTAATGATATTGATTTTACATCTAGTTATAAAGATACAAAAATTAAATTTTATACAAAAAATAAAATATCAACATTAAAAATATCTAATGCTAATGATGAATTCATTAATAGTTTTTTAGCTAATAATGATTTTATAAGTGGAGGTAGTGTTGATATTAATGCTAATACACAAATAGATAATTCAAATATATTTAAGGGGAGTGTTAAAATAAAAGATACTAATTTTAAAGATTTTGCAGCACTAAACAATGTGATTACACTAATACAAAGTTCATCTGTAATTGCAAATCCTTTACTTGTATTACCATCTTTATTTAGAATTGTAAAAGGTGATATGACATTAAATGGATATAAAGTTTTAAGTGGTGATATTAAATATGTTTACAATCATAAAGATAATTTTTTAAATTTATATGATATAAAAACAAAAGGTGCAGAGATAGATTTTGATGGAGAAGCTAATTTAGACTTAAAGAATAAAATTATTAATTCAAATATTAGGGTTATTTTTATGAAGGAAATATCATTTTTAGCATCAAAGATACCACTTGTAAATAAAATATTTTTAGATGATAGTGAAAATATATCTACAAATATATCAATTAAAGGTGATATTAAAAATCCTGTAAGTGAATTTGTAATCTTTAAAGATTAAAATTCAAATCCACCACCTGAGCCTTTACTCATAGATTCATAAACTGATCTAACATATTGTTTTCGAATATTACATTCTAGTATTTTAGTACATTTTGTACAGCTAGTTAATCCCATATCTTGTTGGCATTTTTTGACTATTTTTATTTGATCTTCAAGAGCTAGTTCCCATTGATCTAACTCTTTAGTTTGGTTATCCATTATTTGAATATACTTCTTTAACTACTTCACATTCTGCATTACTTCCGAAGAAACATGGAGATGTATCATGAATGTGTGTAGTTTCAATTTCTAATACTCTAGATATACCATCTATTGCTTGACCACCAGCACATTCATAAGTAAATGCAAATGGAAATACTTCAAATAGTTGTCTTAGTTTACCTTTTGGTAAATCACTAGTAGAAGGATATGAAAATAACCCACCACCTTTTAATAGTATTTGATGAAGATCTGGTACCATTCCACCACTATATCTTAGTCTATACCCATCTTTAAAGAAATTATCAATCATATCTTTATGATAAGGATACCAGCAAGCTTGAGTTGATCCTGGTGATTGTAGTTTACCTTTTTGATTTAATTTTATATCTTGAATATAATTAAATTCACCTTTTTGAAGTCTATACATTTTTACAGTTTCACCATCGGCAATAACCATCTCTACTCTTGGACCAAAGACAACATAAATAGATGCAACAATATTAGAACCTGTAAAATCATTTTCATATATACCATAAATAGAACCTACAGATAAGTTTACATCAACTAAACTACTTCCATCTAGAGGATCATAAGCAATATAATATTTACCACTTTCATTTATATTTACAATATGCTCTTGCTCTTCACTTACAATTTGTTTAATACAATCAAGTTGTTTAAATTCATTTTCAATTACAACATCACTAGCAATATCAAGCTTTAATTGTGTATCGCCAGTACTATTTTGATTATCACTTTTTGCTGTGTCACCATCTTCTATAATGTCTCTTATTTTTAGAGATGATCTTTTGATTGCTTCTATAATATCTTTCACTTTAAACCTTTTTTGCGTTATTTTTAATCCATTGAACAATTTCATCTGAATTATTTAAATCTAATATATTCATACCTTCAGGTACATCATTTTGATTAATACTATCATCAATTGCTAGTGTATCACTAACATCAAAATAGGCATCATCTAATTTATTTCTACTTATGCATATTCTTGGTAGTGGTAGTGTCTTTAGACCTTCTACTAATAAAAAATCAAATTCATCAAATATATCAATCATTTCTTCAATTGAAGAAGTTTGTTTTTTAAATATTGTTGTTTTATTTGGACTCACTACTGCTACATCAGCACCAGTTTGTGAAAATTTAAAACTATCTTTACCTTCTTTGTCAAACATAGCTTTGTCTTTTGGATCATGTTTAACAATTGCTACTTTAAATCCTTGATCTTGTAAGATACTTGATACTTTAACAATAAGTGTTGTTTTCCCACTATTTGATGGACCTGTAAATGCTACTGCTAGCCTTTGTTTGTTTTTTGACAAGGCAATTCCTTAAATATAGTTTTGTATATAGGCACATTTTATCCAAAATATAATATAATCCAAATTATAATATATAGGAAATACATTATGCTTAAGAATATTAAATTACTAATTACAACGATGATTTTTTCAATGATTTTTACTGGATGTACTCAGTCCGTATATCAAGTATTTGATTCTAAAATTTATAAAGATACATTTAACAACCTTTTTGACTCATCTAAAACATATCAAGATACATTACAATATACTCAAAAAGCAGATGTGATTAATGAATCAAATAATGTTGAAGCAATATTAAATGTAACATATTTAAATCCAACATCAAAAGATTGGGATAATAGTAAAATACATAGCTTTGTTGTTGGGATATATATTGTTAATACTGATGAATCTGATTATGAATTAACAATCAATAATATTAATAAGTTTAAAAAGACAAAAATAAATAAGGATATGAATATTTTGGGTTCTATCCCAATGGAAAATAAATGGGCTCAGTATTATTTAGTTCAGATTAGTAAATATGACACTAAACAAGTAGATAAGGATAATTTAACTATAAAACTATCCCATGCTACTTTTAGAAATACAGTAACAAAATTTAAAACTAATTAATAGTTTTAAATAATTCTTTAATACTTATATTTTCACCTAGGTAATTAGCATATATATAATAATTTGCTAATACCTTCTTCCCATATTTTCTTGTTTCATTATATGGTAACATCTCCATACTAAGATAAGGGTCATATTTATTATTTTTAAAATATCTCTTTAAAACAATATTCTTTGTAAAACCAATACCTCCATTATATGCGTATGATATTAATAATGGATGTTTTAATTTTTTTTCTAAAAAGTTAAGATGATGATTTGCATATCTTAAATTAACTTCTGGTTTTAGTTGTTCATTTATATTGTAAATATCTTTTAATTCTTTTGCGATTGCACGACTTAAAAATGGCATTATTTGCATAACACCCATTGCATATGCAGTAGATATAGATGTAGGAATAAATCGGCTTTCTTGTCTAGCTATTGCATATATTAATGCTTTCCTCTTATTATTAATACCTTCTAAATCTTTTTTAAATGGTGTTATAAAATAGGAATTTTTATATCTGTAAAACCTTTCACTAATAAATGCAAGATGAGGAAGAGTTGAATCTTCAGTAAATATATTTGAATATTTTTTAAATTCATCATTAGATATCTTTCTACTTTTATTTAGAATTGGAAACCATGAAAATGGAGATGACGTATTAAAATGAATATTTTTATTGTTAGTTTGTTTGATATCATAAAATATATTTTTAGGTTTTTTATTTGTTAATTCAAGTGCATATAATGAATATATATTTATATCCCAAGAGTTTGATAAGTCTTCTAATGATTTTTGATCTTCTGTTATTTGATATTTCCAAAATAATATTTTGTCTTTGTCAAATTGAAAATATGCTTTGTTATTTGCTGCTTTAAGATACTTTAATGCTAAGTCTTCTTTATTATGATTAATTGCATTTAATGCTAGATAAAATATACTAAGATGTGTAAGCTTAGTTGTATTTATATCAAATAATGATGTTTGTATTTTATTAAGTTGTGGAGTTGTTACTATTAGTTTAATAGTTGTTTCAAACTTTTTTTCATCTATTAATCGACTAATAGTTTTCTTAGGAAGAGGATAATTGAAATTGTTAATTCTAAATTTACTACCACATTGATTAAATGTATCAAAAAATATACTATTTTTTGATGAACAAAGCTTTGTAAATGGTAATGTACTATTTATTATTTGGAATTTTTTGTTTATATCTGGATATATATTTTTTGTTTTATCAATAATAGTATCTAGCTCATCTGAATTTAATTTTGTAGCTTGGAAGGTGCTCATACCTATTTTAATACAAGAAGCATCTTTATTTACTAAATCTTTTCCTTTTGCTTTTTTACATTTAACTACTTTATCTAAATCATTATCTTTTAGTTTATTAGAATATCTATAGATAAGTTTCCAATTAATATTTTTAACCTCTCCTAAAGCTTCTATTGCTTGATTAGGTGTAATATCTTGATTTAAATATTGCCATATATAAAAATCTTTGGCAATAGTTCTTGGTTTGTTTTTTAACCAGTTAAGTGTAATTTCGTCTGATGCAAATATATTTATACTTAAAATTAGTATTATTGATAATTTAATTGAATTCATACAACTATTGTACTAAAATCTAACTATGAATTGGAATAATATAATAAAAAAAGAACAAGAAAAAGATTACTATAAAAATTTAGAAACTTTCATAAATGAAGAATATAAAAATAAAGTTGTTTTTCCACCTAGAGATAAAATATTTAATGCTTTTTCTCTGACAAAATATGATGACTTAAAGGTTGTCATATTAGGTCAAGATCCATATCATGGATTAGGGCAGGCACAAGGATTAGCATTTTCAACACCAAGTGATATAAAAAACCCACCATCTTTAGTAAATATATTTAAAGAGATTAATTCTGAATTTAATGTTGAATCAAAATGCATTGATGGGGACCTTACCCCTTGGGCAAAGCAAGGGGTACTACTTATAAATACGATTCTTACAGTAGAAGAAGGTAAGCCAAAATCTCATGAAAAAAAAGGTTGGCTAACTTTCACAGATAATATTATTAAACATATTTCAAAAGAGAAAAGAAATATTATATTCGTACTTTGGGGAGCACCAGCAATTAAGAAAATGAAACTAATTGATGAATCAAAACATTATATATTAACTGCTCCTCATCCAAGCCCATTATCTAGTTATAGAGGTTTTTTTGGATGTAATCATTTTAAGGAAATTAATAATATTTTAGAGTCAATTGCTAAAAAGACAATAGATTGGTAAAGTCTAATATTTTAGATATAATTTCATTTAAATAAAGTAACTAGGTTTTAAATTTGAATGAAATTGTAGATATAAATGATTCGGAAATTAAAGAGTTTATTTCTCTTAAACAATCCTCTCTTGATGAAAAGTATGTTGTTGTAGAGAGTAAAAATGTTTTTAAAAAATTATTTAATACTAATACTAAGATTCATAAGGTATTCACAACAGTAGAAAATATAGAATTTATAAATGAACATTGTTCAAATATAGATTTTCCTATATTTACTGCAAGTAATGAAATCATGAAAAAAATTGTAGGTCATAAAATACATCAAGGTATGATGGCTGTTATTGATAGACCAGAGTTTATATCTTTTGACGAAATTAATGGTAATGTAATAGTTTTAAATGGACTAACATCCCCTGAAAATGTTGGTTCAATTGTGCGTTCTTGTGCAGCATTTAATATAGATACACTTATCATTGATGAAAAAACATGTTCACCATTTATACGAAGATGTATTCGTGTTTCTACTGGAAATTTATTTAATATAAATGTGTATAAAACATCTACACTAGAAGAAGATTTAAAAATACTTCAAAGTAATGGATACACTATATTATCAACTGCAAATTCTCCTAAAGCAATAAGTCTTCATAAATATGATTTTCCAGAAAACTGTGCTGTAATTATAGGAAGTGAAGGGCAGGGTGCTGATAAAGAAATTTTAGATTTATCAGATACAATTTTAAAGATTGATATTGACGAAGAAGTTACTAGTTTAAATGCTGCAATAGCAGCATCAATAGTTTTATACCAGATGAAGAATTCTATTTAATAAAAAATATTCCAAAGAATATTTTTTACATCATCCCCATAAATAATTTAGATAGAAAAGTTTCCACAAATATAAGTACAAATATTACAATAAGTGGTGCTAAATCCATTCCACCAAAAATTGTTGGTATTACTTTTCTTACCATTGCATATACAGGAGTAGTTAATCTATTTAGCATCTGTACAATTGGATTATAAGGATCTGGTTGAACCCATGATAGTAGTGCAGATATAATAATAATCCATTTATAAAGTCCTATAATACCTAATATTACAACAGCAAAGCTGCTCATTAATGCTTCAATCATATAATTTCTCCTAAATAATTTCTAACAAGTGGATATATTTTATTTAAATCTGGACCATTTTTAGAGCCAGTAATAGTAAGTCTTAATAACATAGATAATTGTTCATCATCTAGTTTTGTTTGTTTAGTAATATAATCTTTGAATTCATTGAAGTTACCTATAAAAGGAGCTTCACTTATACATTGCTTAATTCTACTAAGTTCATCTTCAAATTCATCTAATGAAGTCTTTAAGCTTGCATCAAATATTAAATCTATTTTTTGTTTAATTTGCTTTAAGTTATCACATTCATCAAGATATAGTTTTGCTAGTTTTCCTATATCTTCATCAGCATATCCTAAAAGCTTAGAAAATCTCATATTATCTAAAGATTTTAAATACTCTTTATTTATAAGTTTTAATCTATTTATATCAAATTTAACAGATTTTTTAGAAATTCTATTAATATCAAAGTTTTGAATTGCCTCTTCAAGTGTAAAAATTTCTTTTGGTATATCATAACTTAATTCAACAAGGTAATTTGCAATTGCAGCTGGTAAATATCCTTCACTAATTAGCCATAGAATCTTGATATCAGATGCATTAGTAATAGCTGGTACAGATATATAATTTATCTCTTTATCATAGCCTAATGAATTTCTAATATCTATATGTGTACTTGTATCACTTATATCTTTTTCATCTATTATAATTGTTGATATATTAGAGATCATATCATCAACTGCACATGCAAAATTCTCTGAAGGAGTTGTATTTAATTGTTTTGCCATTTGTATGTGATATTTTGTATTATCACTTTGATTAAGTATATATTTATATTCTATAGAAAATAGACCAAGAATTTCTAATATTTCCTTGTCTTGATCTTCAATATTAAGATCTTGATTTAAATCATCAATTCTAATTATTAAATCTTCATCTAATCTTTTTGATATTATATGATTTAATATAGCTAGACGTAAGCTTCCTATATTCATCTCTTTAGTGGGACTTATTGCAAATCTTAACAAATTATTCTCCCTTTGTATTTTTAGTTGTATTTGTAACTATAGCAAATGAAAGGTTGCTAAGTTCATTATGTTGTTTAATAAAGTCATTTAAATCATCTAATTCTAAATTATTAATTAATTCTAATTCTTTTGTAGGGTAGTCTTGTGAAAAACCTTTATAGTATAGGTTAAACGCACGACCTTGTCTCTGAGAAAATGTTTCTGTACGAAGTGGTTCAGATCCTAATATGAATTTTTTTGCTGCTTCCAGTTCATCTTTGGTTACACCATTAGATATAAATTCATTTACAAGTTCATTTACAAGTTTTTTTGCTTCTTCCATATTTTCAAGTTTTGTTTGAAGGTGTCCTGTAAAATATGTTCTTGATTTATGATTTATAATATTTCCATATGCTGAATATGCTAAACCTCTTTTTACTCTAATCTCTTCCATTAAACGACTACCAAATCCACTACCACCTAGTATAAAAGATGCAACTTTTGATTTATATGCATCTTGACTATTGTATTTCATATCAAAAGGTGATCCAAAATATATATATGCTTGCTGTGTATCCTTTTCAAGTACTTTTGTATTAGTTGATTTAGTTACTGTATATATATTATCATTTGATATTTTTGGTTTTTTAGTTGACAACTTATTTAATATTGAAGGAATTTTCTTTTCAAAATCATTAAATTCAATATCTCCACCAACAACAACAATTAAGTTATTTATATTTAATAGTTTTTTAATATGAGTTTGTATATCTTTTTTTGTAATACTATTGATTGAATCAATATTACCAGAACTAGGATGTGCTAATGGAGTATCTTTAAATATAAGTGATTTTAATTCTTTACTTGCCATGTAATCAAAATCATTTTCTTTTTGTTTTAGTCTACTTACTTGCATGATTTTAAGTTTTTCAAGTGTTTTATTTGTAGTGTTTGGGTCAGCTAAAAGAGACTCTAATAGTTTTAAAGCTTTTTTATATTCACTCTTTAAACAGCTTATTTCAATTACAAATGTTTCAAAACCATTTTCACTATGTATTGATATAGCTTTTGACTCTAGTTTTCTTGCAAATTTTACTGAACCATCTGTTTTAGTACCTTCATTAAGAAGTTTTGCTGTCAAATTTGTAAGACCGTGTTTTTCATTATCTGTGATATAACCACTATTTTTAAAAACTAATTGAAGGTTAAAAATAGGTAATGAATTATATTTTTCATACACTATAGGTATATTAATACCTTTATGGTTTATATCTTTTATAGTTGCACTCAATGCTATCCCTTGTAGTAATATAAGTATTAAAAAATAAATTCTAGAAATCATTTTTTAAAAAAATCTTTCTAAAATATTATAAGCTGTATTTCTTTTTGCTGGTTTCTCACCCATGTCATTAATAAGATCTATCATCTGTTGTTGATTCATTTCATTTGCAGTACCTGCAGCACTTACAACATTTTCTTCCATCATAGTACTTCCTAAATCATTTGCACCAAATTGTAGTGCCATTTGACCTATATAACTTCCTTGTGTAACCCATGAACTTTGAATATTTGGAATATTATCAAAATAAAGTCTTGCAACTGCAAGAAGTCTTAGGTATCTGTTTGAACTTTGAGGTTGAATATTTGGTATCTCTTTTATTAATTGTGTATGTGAAGATTGAAAGCTCCACATAATATATGCTCTAAAACCAGCTGTTTCATCTTGTAGTTGTCTTACACGATCCCAATGTTCTATAATTTGTTCATCTGTTTCAACTGTTCCAAACATCATAGTTGCCGTTGATTTTATATCTAGTTTATGTGCTTGTCTATGAACTTCAATCCAATTATCAACATCAAGTTTTTTAGGAGCAATAATATCTCTTACTTCATCATTTAATATTTCAGCACCAGCTCCAGGAATAGAAGCTAAACCTTTTGCTTTCAGTCTTGATAATACTTCAGTATAAGATATTTTTGATATTTTAGAAATATAGTCAATCTCAATCGAAGAAAATCCATGTAAAGTAATTTGAGGATATTTTGAACAAATATGCTCTACTAAATCCTCATACCATTCAATTTTTAATTTAGGATGAACTCCACCTTGAAATAAGATTTGTGTACCGCCAATTTCTAAAAGTTCATCAATTTTTTGATCTATCTCATCATAAGTTAATACATAGGCATCATCATCTTTTTGATGCCTATAAAAGGCACAAAACTTACAGTCAACCCAGCAAATATTTGTATAATTAATATTTCTATCTACTACAAATGTTGTAATACCTTTAGGGTGTAACTCTTTTTTCTTTTTTGTGGCTAATTGACCTAACTCAATTAATGAAGAATTTTTTATGAGGTTTAAAGCTTCTTTGTTTGTTAGTCTAGACATTAAAATTGATTACCCATAGAAAATTCAAAACTAGATGTTCTATCTGTAGGATCTGGATTAATAGCACTAGAGAAAATAAATGTTAATGGACCCATAGGAGATGTCCATTCTAATGCAGCACCATATCCAGCTTTTGTAGTGTCAAAATCTTGTTTACCAATTGCTCCAGCATCAAGGAAGAATGCAAGTCTCATTTTTGCAGACTCAATTAAAGGCATACTTGCTTCTATTGAATTTGTAAACATTCTGTCATAAACTTCATATCCATTATCGGCACTATATCCAAATGCATAAGACTCATATCCTCTAAGACTTCTTGGGCCTCCTAGATAGAAACCACTATCTGTAATTTGATCTTTAAAGTTTTCATATAAAGATAATCTTGCTTTATATCTTAAAATCATATCAAAATCTAAATAGTCAGCTAAGCCATAATATGTTTTAAAACTTGTATTAGATTTTATATAACTAGTATCTCCACCAAGTCCTGCAAATTCAAAACTTGTACTTGCTGATATACCAGATCTTGGAAGATAATAATCATCAGTATTATTAAATGTAATTGATGGAATAATTGCACTTGTTACCCATTTTCCATTTACTAAGGTAGTATTTGTAGTAGTTGTTGAAGTACTATAATCTCTATCAACTTTTGAATAAGAATAATTAACAAATCCACTTGTATGTCTATTGAATCTTTTACCAATACCTAGGGCAAATCCACTTGAGTTATCAGTATAATCATCTTCATATGTACTTTCTTTGTTATAAATATTAAAGCTACCAGAGTATTTACTATCATTAATAGATGGATTTTGTACAGAAATATTATAATTTTGTTGTCTTGCTGATGTATCTATAGAAAAACCTAAATTAACACCAGATCCAAAAATATTTTTATCATTTATTCCAGCATTAATCATAAATCCATCGTAACTACCATATCCACCACCTAGCATAATATTACCTGTTCTAGCTTCTGTTACAGTTACTATTAAGTTCATTTTATCTTCAGAAACTCTTTCTTGTTGAATATTAACCATTTCAAAGAAACCACTTCTTTGTAGTGCATTTTTTGATTCTTTAAAGTCTGTTAATGAATATAAATCTTTTGGTGCTAGAAACACATCTCTTCGTACTACACTATCTAAAGTTCGGTGATTACCTGATATAATTACATCATTTATGTATACTTTTTTACCTGGTATTACATTAAAGTTTACAGATGCTATATTATTTTTTTCATCTTTTTTAATATCATATTTAACTTGTGTAAATGCATATCCTAAGTCAGCTACTTGAGCTTTTATAAATTCTACATCTTTTCTAATATTTTTGATATTGAAAACTTTGTCTTTTTTTAATTTTAGTTCACTAATTATTTCATTTGGATCTTTAATAGTACTATCTAAAAATATTAAGATATCACCAACTTTATATTGTTTACCTTCTGTAATTGAAAAGTTAACTTCAGATCTATTTGTATTAAAGTCAATTTTAGAAAAAGCTTTTGATACTTTAGCATCTAAATAACCATTTTCTAAATACAGTTCTTTAACTCTTGCATGTTCATATTTTAATTGGTCAAGTTTCATTTCACCATTATTTCTACCTAAAAACCATGAAAATGATTCTTTTGCCTTATTTGCAACTATCTCTTCAAAGTCATTTGCCTCAAATACTTTAGCTCCATGATAATTAACTTTTGTAATTACAATTTCATTACCTTTGTTAACATCAAATTTTAAGGCAATGCTTTTATCGTTAATATTTTCAATATCTATTTCGACTACACTATTATAGAAACCTTCTTGTTGAAGCATATCTAATAAAGCTGCTTTAGCATTTGCTACTCTTTGTTCTGTAAACATACTACCTTTTTTAATACCCATGGCATTATAGAGCATTGTTTTATCTTCATCTCTACTCTTGTATCCAGATATCTCTATATTAACAATAGATGGTTTTTCTATAAACTTAAAAGTTATATTACCATTGTTGTTTTCAACAGAAATATCATCAAAATAACCAAACTTATAAAACTTTTTAAGTGCTTTTGTGATTTGTGAAGTTTCGTAAGTGTCACCTTTTGTTAGACCAACATTTTCAAGTGCTACCTTAGAAGATATTCGAGATAAATTTTCAAAGTTTATTGTATTAATTTGTGAGCTTGCGCTTCCTAAAGTTACTAGTAGAGGTAATAATAAAGCTTTTTTCAAAATATAATTTCCTTTAAGCAATAAATGCTTTTAAATATCAAAGATTATATTATATAATATGTTATAATGCGATTAAAAGTAAAACTATAATATTTAAAGTAAAAGGTAAGCGTATATGAGAATAGGAATTATTACAGTTAGTGATAGAGCAAGTGCTGGTATTTATGAAGATTTAAGTGGTAAAGCAATTATTGATACCATGAATGAGTATTTAACATCTTCTTGGGAAGAAGTTTATGAAGTTATCCCTGATGAACAAGATATAATTGAAGCTACTATGATTAAAATGGCTGATGAACAAAACTGTAGTCTTATTGTTACAACTGGAGGAACAGGTCCTTCTAAAAGAGATGTAACTCCAGAAGCTACTGAAAATGTATGTGATAGAATGATGCCAGGATTTGGTGAACTTATGCGTCAAGAATCACTTAAATTTGTACCTACAGCTATTCTTTCAAGACAAACAGCAGGTTTAAGAAAAGATAGTTTAATAGTAAATTTACCAGGAAAACCAAAGTCAATTAGAGAATGTTTAGATGCAGTATTTCCTGCTATTCCATATTGTATTGATTTAATGGAAGGTCCATTTATGGAATGTAATGAAGATGTTATAAAAGTATTTAGACCAAAAGCAAAATAGGTTAGCTAAAGTTGCAATCAATAATTAAAAAATTAGATTTAGTAGATTATATTGATAATTTACAAGCTTTATTTGCACGAGAAAAATCAATTGTAATTCAAGGTGATATTAATATACATTTTTCATTAATAAATGAAATATCTAGATATGAATTTAAATCACCACCAAAATTGTCTAATCTTGATAGAGCATTAGCTTTATTACAAAAGCAGGGTGTTTTAAAACTTGATGAAATTTATGAATTTATAAAAATAATTAAATACTTTATATATCTTAATAGATTTTCTTTAGAGGGAAAATTATCATCTTGGATTGAAAAAATAATAGTTCCAGATGATATTGAAAAACTATGTGATGTATTTGATGATAAAGGGCAATTGACTCAAGGTTATAATGATGATTTTGACATGGTTATTCAGAATTTATATAATAATAAAGTAAATATTAAAGATGCTTTACAGAAAGTAATAAACGGTAAAAACCTGCAACCATATTTAGTTGATCATCAAGTTCATCTTGTACATGGGGAACAAACACTACTTGTACGAGGTGGGTTCAATCATGTTTTAAAGGCAAAAGTATTAGACAGAAGTACTGGTGGATTCTTTTTTGTATTACCACATAGTATAAGTGATTTAAAACAAAAACAATCAGACCTTGAAAATTTAAAAAGTGAAATAGTTTATAAAATATGTCAAGAATATTCAATTTTATTTAGAAATAATTTAATGTTTTTAAAATTTGTAAATAAGGAATTTGATAGATTTGATCATTATATTTCTAGAGTACATTTTGCAGCACAAAATGATAGAAATTTTATATTACCTTCAAAATCACATACAGTACAAAAATTAGTTGATTTTAAACATCCTGCATTAAAAGATCCAAAACCTGTTAGTATAGATTTTACAAAAAATATTATTATGATTACAGGTGTGAATGCTGGTGGAAAGACTATGCTTCTAAAATCAATTTTAAGTGCTGTATTTATGTCTAAGTATTTAATCCCATATAATTGTGGTAAACAAACTAAAATAGGATCATATAAAGAGATACAAGCAGTATTAGATGATCCTCAAAGTGTTAAAAATGATATTTCTACATTTGCAGGTCGTATGGTTGAGTTTTCACGCCTTTTTACTAAATCAGATGTTATAGTTGGAGTTGATGAGATAGAACTAGGTACTGATAGTGATGAAGCTGCTTCATTATTTAAAGTAATTATTGAACAATTAGAATCAAAAAATATTAAAATTATTATAACAACACACCATAAAAGACTAGCTGCTCTTATGGCTAGAAATGAACAAACACAATTAATAGCAGCACTTTACGATGAAGAAAATAGAAAACCTACATATGAATTTTTACAAGGTACTATTGGTAAATCATATGCTTTTGAAACAGCTAGCAGATATGGAATTCCACATGGTGTAGTACAAAAAGCAAAAGATGTATATGGTAAGGATAAAGATAAGTTAAATGACTTAATTGAAAGAAGTAGTCAGTTAGAGCGTGAATTGTCATCTAAAATAAAATATTTAGATGAACAAATAGATATCCAAACAAAATTAAACTCTCAACTTAATGATAAAAAAGAGAATGCAGATAAGCAAATAAATGAACAAAAAGCAATTCTTCAAAAACAATATCAAAATGCAATTGATGAAGCTAAAAAAATTATTAAAAATACAGATACAAAAGATGCACATAGACTATTAAATAATGCACATAAAAAAGCATCTCAAATTAAAACAAAAAAGATTCAAGAACCAGTAGAATTAAAAATTGGAGATAGAGTTAAGTATAATAATACAAAAGGCGTATTGATATCTATTAAAGGAACAAAGGCTACTATAGATACAGATCAAGGCATGAAGCTACAAGTTAAATTAGTTGATCTTCGACCAAGTGGCAAAGAAGTAAAGCTTAAAAAAGTTCCTTATAAACAAAAAGTAAAAGTTACAATAGAAAAGCCTAAAGAAGGTTTTATTAAGCTAGATTTACATGGACAAAGAGGTGATGAAGCTTGTGAAAATTTAGATAAGTTTATATCAGATAGTTTAATTAATGGATTTGATGAAGTTTTAGTTTATCATGGAATTGGAACAGGAAAATTAGCTCATGCAGTTAAAGAATTTTTAGATGTACACCCGCGAATAATATCATATGAAGATGCACCAGCGTACTTAGGTGGATTTGGAGCTAAAGTAATTAAACTTTAGCTTTTAATAGTACTACAATTCTCTTCATGTAATAATGAATCATCATAAGGATCAAGATGTATATTTATAATCCATGTTACATCTTTATCAATATCAGATATTTGTTCTTCTATACGATCACTAGCTCTATGTGCGTCCATTAAAGATATAACACAATCAAATACTAAATGTACTTCTACAAAAACATCATTTCCAGCTTGTCTAGTTTTTAAGAAATGGTAATCATTTACTTTTTCTTCATCTGTAATTATTTGTTTAATAGTTTGTATTTTATCTTCATCAACAGCACGATCAAGAAGCATTAATATACCATCTTCAATTAATTCATATGCACTATATATGATAAATAGAGCAATACCACCACCAACTAATACATCAATAAGTTCAATCTTTGTAATGAATACAAGTACCAATGATACCAATACTGCTGCATTTACGTATACATCAGTTTTATAATGTAAAGCATCGGCTTTTATTACCATATTATTTGTTTTTTTAGCAACTGCATTTAGGTATGCAACTAAAGCAATTGTAATAAATAATGATATAAGCATCACTATAATTGATGTATTAGCATATGATGAGACTTCACCTGTATATGCTTTTTTAGCAGCTTGGTATAATAAAAATAAACCAGACATAGTAATAATTGTACCTTCAATTACAGATGCTAAAGCTTCTATTTTACCTCGACCATAGTTAAATTGATCATCAGCTGGCTTTTCAGAGTTTGTAATAGCAAAGTAATTAAATACAGATACAAACATATCCATAACAGAATCAATTGCACTGGCTAGTACAGCAACAGAACCACTAGCTATTCCTACTGCAAGTTTTATTATAGTTAATAAAAAAGCAACACTAGAAGATACTAGTGTTGCTTTTTTTTGTGGAGATATTTTTGTATTATTTTGCATCTACAAATTTTTTAATTCTAGATATACCATCTTTAATTGTAGCTTCATCTGTAGCAAATGAAAGTCTAAAGTATCCTTCAAGTCCAAATGCAACACCTGGAACAACAGCTACTCCAACATCTTCTAATAAGCCTTTAGAGAATTCCATAGAATCATTTGTGATTTCTTTGATATTTACAAATAAATAGAAAGCACCATCTGGTTTTGATACACTTAATCCATTAATATTATTCATAAGTTCACATGCTAAGTCTCTTCTTTTTTCAAATTCAACTCTCATTGATTCAATATCAGTATCTGCACTACCATCTAAAGCTGTAATAGAAGCAGATTGTGTAATTGAATTAATATTTGAAGTTGATTGTGATTGTAACTTTTTCATTGCTTTCATAAGACCTTGATCTTTACATGCTGCATATCCAAATCTCCAACCAGTCATAGCAACTGATTTACTTAATCCATTTACTGTGATAGTTCTATTTAACATATCTTCACTGATAGAAGCTACGGCTGTAAATTCAGCATCACCATATACAAGCTTTTCATACATTTCATCACTAATTACAGTAATATTCGTATCTTTTAATACATCTGCAATTGCTGTTAATTCTTCTCTTGAATAAACTGATCCTGTAGGATTTGATGGTGTTGTAAGTACAAGCATTTTACTTTTAGGAGTTATTGCTGCTTCTAATTGTTCTGGTGTAATTTTAAAATTACTTTTATCATCTGTAATAATTTCTACTACAGTTCCACCACTATATTTTACAAGTTCTGGATATGTTACCCAATAAGGTGCTGGGATGATAACTTCATCACCTTCTTCAATTCCTGCTTGAAAAATATTAAATAGTGTATGTTTAGCACCATTATTTGCAATAACTTCATTTATTGTATAATCAAGATTGTTATCTCTTTTTAATTTTTGACAAATAGCTTCTCTACATGCTACAGTACCTTCAACAGCAGTATATGTAGTTTCATTATTTTCCATTGCTTTTATTGCAGCATCTTTAATTACTTGTGGTGTTCCAAAATCAGGTTCTCCTGCACTAAAACTTAGCACATCTTTCCCATCAGCTTTTAATTGCTTAGATAAAGTTGTAATAGCGATTGTAATTGATTCAGATAGTCTATCCATTCTGTTTGCGATTTTCATATAATTTTATTCCTTTGTTTTATTTATAATATTTTAGTGTACGTAAATTTTGTGTGTTATTTCAAGATAATCTAAAGGTTCTTTTGTTTCTTTACAAATCTTTTGTCCTTGGTAAGTAGTACAGTTTCTGTATCCTACTGTTATTTCTGTTGTTTGATATTCATAAACAGGATCACATTTCGTCACTTGTCTATAGCTTTTACATTTTTGATTATTTCTATCTTGATTTGCTAAATGCATACCAGTAAGACCACCAACAACTTTAGCTGCATCATTTCCAGAACCTTTACCAACTTGATTTCCTAAAGCAATTCCTATAACACCTCCAATAATTGTATCTAAGCCTATTGTATTAGTCTCTTCATTTCCTCTACAATTTACAACAGATTCTATTGTTTGTTCATAACATTTTTCACCAATTTTTACTTTTTTTGTAAATGGTTTAGTAATTGCAATTTGTTCTTCAACTTTTATAGATTTAGCACTAAGTGTTACTGAAATTCCCAGTCCCAATGCAATTAATATATATTTTTTATTTAACATTTTCAATCCTTTTGTTAATACTAATTATATCTTTTTTTTAATTAAATCTCTTATTTCTTCGAACTTATCATAGATCTTTTTATTCTTAGCATTGTTGTCAAAAATGGCATAAGACTTCCTCTCATAAGGTACTATAGTCATTGGCTTAAGAACTTCTTTTTTAATTATTTTTGGTTTATTTGTTACAAAATATTCAATATCATTTATATAGTCTAGATTAAGCTGTTTTAATAAGGATTTTATTAATTCTTTGTTATTCTTAAATTCATTCTTATAGAGCTGATGCGTTAGAACAAAGAATAGTATTTTGTTTTTTGTGTAGAAGAAGTCTATTCCATCTTTTAGATGTGGTGGCAATACTCCTACTAATTTATCAAGCATACTTTGAGTATTAACTTTTTTAAAGGTAGGATTTATTTTAATATGATTCAAAATTTCACTAATATTTTCCATGTTGCAATTATAACAATTAGTTTATTAGTTTTTACAGGGTGTGGCTACAAAGCAGATCCTACATATCAAGACGAGAAACAAACTAAAATGGAAAGTAAATAAAATATGATTTATGATTATTTAATTATTGGGGCTGGTATTGCAGGTCTTAATGCTGCTAGATATATTCCAGAAGATAAAAAAGTATTAGTTGTTTGTAAAAAAGCACCTTGGGAATGTAATACATTTTATGCTCAAGGTGGAGTTGCTAGTGCTGTAGATAAAGACGATATTAAAGATCATGTCCAAGATACATTAACTGCTGGTGTAAATTTAAATGATGTAGATGCTGTACAAACATTAAGTGAGCATTCTATTGGTGTTATACAAGACTTAGTTGATGATGGTATGAATTTTGATAGAGATGATAATGGAAAATTAGCATATACAAAAGAAGCCGCACATTGCAGAAATAGAATACTTCACGCAGATGGTGATGCTACAGGTCGAGAAATGCATATGTTTTTACTAAATCAATGTAAACATGATGTTATTAATGATTCTATAGTTATAGATCTATTATATAAAGATGGTATATGCTATGGCGCACAATTAATTCATAATGGTGAAGATCAAATTATTCATGCACACAATACTATTATTGCATCTGGTGGTGTAGGATCTATTTATAGGTATCATACAAATTCTACAACTATTGCTGGTGATATACAAGGTTTATGTGTTGAAAAAGGATTGCCATTAAAAGATATGGAGATGATGCAATTTCATCCTACGGTATTTGTAGATAGTCCAACAGCAAGAAAACAACTTTTAACTGAAGCCTTAAGAGGTGAGGGTGCAATTGTTGAAGATGAGGATGCTTATGCATTCTTAAAAGATTATCATAAGGATGCAGAATTGGCTCCTAGAGATGTAGTCAGTCGTGCAATTTTTGATTATTCTCAAAAAACTGGTTCTCAAGTTTATCTATCATTTAAAAATTTTGATAAAAACTTTTTTATTAAAAGATTTCCAAACATTTATAAAAATTTAATGGAGTTAGGATTTGATTTACCATTTGAACGAGTTCCTATTTCTCCTGCATTTCATTATAGTATGGGTGGAATAGATGTTGATACAAACGGTAAAGTTAAAGGAACAAAAAATTTATATGCTATAGGTGAAGTAGCTTGTACTGGGGTACATGGTGCAAATAGATTAGCATCAAATTCACTTCTTGAAGGTCTTGTATTTTCAAAACTTGCTGTAAATAATGCTATTAAAGAAAATTTTAAAATTGAAATTAATAATTATGATTTAGATATTAAGCATTATATATTACAAAAAACAACAGATAAAGCTATTAAAGATGATTTAAGAAATCTAATGTGGACAAATGTAAGTATAGTTAGAACAAAGCAGAATCTTATTGATACATTAGAAGAGATTGAAACATATCTAGAAGAGGATTTAGGTAGGCTCTTGTTCTTAAGGCTACTTACGGCAAAATCCATCATTGAAAGTGCCATAAATAGAACAAAATCTATAGGGGCACATTATATTAAGGAGAACAATTAATGATTAAACTTTTACTATTAAGTTTACTAAGTGTATTTGCATTTGCAAGTGGAAGTACTGAAGCTGGTACTATACCAGATTTAACAGGAACATGGGTAGGTGTAGTTTCACTGTTTATATTTGTAATAGGTTACTACTTTGTTGCAATGGAAGAACAATATCATATAGATAAAGCTAAGCCAGCATTATTAACAGGTACATTCTTGTTTATGCTGATTGCTGCATACTATGCAATGCATAATATGGATATGAATCTTGTTCATACTCAAGCACAACATTTAATACTTGAAATTGCTGAAATCTTTTTCTTCTTATTTGTTGCTATGACATATATTGAAACAATGATACATATGGGTGTATTTGAGAAATTAAAATATAATCTAATCTCAAAAGGGTATACATATAGACAATTATTCTGGATTACAGGATTTTTAGCATTCTTTATATCTCCAATTGCAGATAACTTAACAACAGCACTTATTTTATCAACTGTATTAATTACAATTGAACAAAAAAAGAAAGCTTTCTTAGTTCCTGGTGCTATTAATATTGTTGTTGCAGCAAATGCTGGTGGTGCTTGGTCTCCATTTGGTGATATTACTACTCTTATGGCTTGGACAGCAGGAAAAGGTACATTTGTAGACTTCTTGTTCTTATTCCCAGCGTCAATTATTGGATACTTAGTTACAGCATTTTTACTTGCTAAGGTTGTGCCAAATACAGTTCCAGAAACGGATTTATCAAAAGAGAAAAAACCAGAAGTAGCTACTGGTGCAAATATTGTAATTGGACTTGGAATATTCACAATATTTTCAGCCGTAATGTCGCATCAAGTCTTACATCTTCCTGCTATGTGGGGTATGATGTTTGGTTTATCATTATTAAAATTATTTGACTATAGCTTAAAAAGAAAACATGGTAAAGGATTTGGTGTATTTGATTCAATGGCAAAAATTGAAAATAATACTTTAATGTTCTTCTTTGGTATATTAGCAGCAGTTGGTGCATTATACTTTATTGGTTGGTTATCACTAGCAGTTATAGTATATGATCCTTCTGTGCTTGGACCTACTTGGTCAAATATTGGTGTTGGTTTCTTATCTGCTATTGTTGATAATGTACCTGTAATGTCTGCAGTATTAAAAGCTAGTCCAACTATGGGACTTGATCAATGGATGCTTGTAACTTTAACAGCAGGTGTTGGTGGATCTATGATTTCATTTGGATCTGCTGCTGGTGTTGGAGTAATGGGTAAATTACCAGGTATTTATACATTCGGTGCTCATATGAAATATTCATGGATGATTGTTATTGGATATGCAGTTTCTTGTGCTGTATGGTATTTACAGTATCAAGTTATGGGAATTGGAGCTTAGGCTTCAATTTTAATCATTAAAAAAGGGTAAGAGAATTGAATCTCTTACCCTTTTTTCGTTTATGACACTTCTTTTCTTATTAAGAACAATGTCCTCCACCGCAACAACCTGAATGTGATTTTTGAGCTTCATTTACTGCAATTGTAAAATTTACTCCATCTTCAGTTAATTGAAAATCATGTTTTTGACAAAACTTAGTATTCATATAGTTTGTCATAAGTTGTGCTTGCATTAAAGCATCATCTTTTGATTCAAAGCTCATTCCATTTGTGTAATCACTTTTTTTAAAACAACCACATTCTTTAGTTACATTAATTTTAAACATATTAATCCTTTAAATTTTTTATTATTATATTAATATGTTTTTATCGAAAATTTTAATATAAAATCTATTTATAAATATTAAGCGATATTAAATATTAACAAAAATCAGCTAATAGTCCTGATTTTAATCCTAGATAAGTTTCATTATCTACTAATTCTTTTACAATTCCCAGTCCAAAACATATAGCTGTGCCTGGACCTCTTGACGTTATTACATTATTATCTTTTACAACACTTGTAGAGCTATCATAACCTTCCTCTCTAATTCCATCTTCACAGCTAGGGTAACATGTATAATTTTTATTTAATACACCAGCTTTATGTAGGGCAAAGGGAGCAGCACAAATTGCACCAAGAAGTTTATTTTCTTTATATTGTTTTTTTAATATACTTTGAACTATATCATTTGAAGATAATACTTCTGTTCCATCAAATCCACCTGGTAAAACTATCATATCAAAACTATCATCTTTTATATCTTCAATTAAACAGTCAGCTTGAATTGTAATATTATTTGCACCTAATAAAGATAAACTATCAATACCCGCAACAATTACTTCTATTTTAGCTCTTCTACATACATCAATTATTGATACTGCTTCTATTTCTTCAAATCCATGAGCAAGTGGTACTAAAATTTTTGCCATTAAAAACTCCTATTTATTCGTTTGTATATAATATATTAACATAATTTATATTTATACTATGAATATGCTTTTTAATTTGCTCTCCTGTTGGTCTATGTTTTTGCGTTTGTATCCAGCTAATAGGTGAGTATTGTGAAATTTTATCAAAAAGTTCTAACAATATTTTTTCATCTATAATATGTAAACTAACTTTTGCAAAAATAAGTTGATTTTCAAATAGATCTTTATTCTTTTTATAAGATTCAAAAAAAGATGCAATATTATCTTCTGACATATTTTGTAAATTAGTTATTATAGAGTTGTTTTTAATTAAAAATAAAACCTTATTTTGTAATTTTATTGGTAATTTTATATCTATTTTAGGATTATTTATTTTATGGTATATAGCTGTTAATTTTAATAGTTTTGATTCATTTTTTAATATTTTCAATATATTCATACTTTCTAAAAATATATTATGATTTTGATTATAAATACTAGGAAATATTACATCTAAAACATTAAGGTCTAATAATGTTTCAAAAAATACTTCACTATGATCTAATTCTAAGACTTTTTCTATCTCTTTGTAAACTCTATCTGGCTGTAAAAATCTTAATTCCTTTTTCATATATTTTACAAACTCTTTAGTCTCAGATGCTACTATAAAGTCTGGAAATTTAGCTTTGAATCTAGCTAATCTTAATACCCTTAAAGGATCTTCTTTAAATGCATCTGAGGTATGTCTTAAAATTTTATCTTTGATATCTTGTATACCATCGTATGGGTCAATATATTTATTTGTAGTGTTATCAAAAGCTATTGAATTTATAGTTAGATCTCTTCTTCTAAGATCTTCTTCTAATGTTACATTTTTAATACTTGTTGAAAAATCATTGTAACCTTTACCTATTTTTCTTTCTGTACGGGCTAAAGCTATTTCTTCATTATTTTCATTTAAAAATATAGGAAAATCTTTACCAATTTTATCTAAATGCTTAAAATCATTTTCTTCATAACCTACGGCTACCCAATCTATATCACTAATTCTTATTTCAAGCAGTTTATCTCTTACACATCCACCAACTTGATATAGTTTTTTTTCAATCATTATTTATTTTAGCGTAAAGTTGTATTTTACATATTAATTGTATAATTTATTCATATGATTTATACAATATTATTTTTTTCAGCTTTTATATCTGCTACTTTAATTCCATTTGGTAGTGAAGCCTTATTGATTTATGATATTCATCAAGGATATAATGTTTATCTTCTGCTTATAGTAGCAACAATGGGAAACTCTTTAGGTTCTATTTTAAATTATTTTATTGGTTTAAAAGGTGAAGAGTTTTTAGTAAAAAAAAGATATTTAAAAGAAAAAAATATTTTAAAAATAAAAAAATATTTTGATAAATATGGATATTTAACTATCTTATTCTCTTGGTTACCTATAATTGGAGATCCTATTACACTTATGGCTGGTGTGTTAAAGTATGATATTAGGAAGTTTATTATTTTAGTTATTATTGCAAAATTTATGAGATATTTAGTAATTGCTTTATTACTGTAGTATAATTGATTAGAAAATAGGAGCTTAATAGAATGAAAAAAATAGTTTTAAATATAAAAGATGAAAATATTGATACAATATTGAATATATTAGAGAACTTGAAGGATGGACTAATAGATAGTATGGAATATGATTGTAAAAAAGCTAAAGTTAGATATCAACCTAAAACAACTACTATAGTAAGAGAAAATCAAAAACCTGAAGGAAAATATTTATCTTCAAGAGAATATAGAAAAACAGTAAAATAATATACTTACAAAATTATGCATAAAGGATAAGTAATAGATATTTTAATAATGATTTTTATTGTAATTTTAATTGCTTTAGTTATATTCCAATCAAATAAATTAAAGTTTGTTAATAAATCAAGTATAGTAAAAAAATCAGAGATTATAGATGGATACAAAGATAAGATTAAAACTATGAATAATAAAGAAGAAAAAATAGTTTATCTAAAAATAATAAATCAAGAACTATCAAGAAATATTTTTTTTGATCAAGATGAAATTAAAGAGATTATGCAAGATTTAACTTCTCATAGTTTTAAATAAAAGGTAGAAATACTGTACTACTAGCAAATACATTTATGCTATAATTATAAAAATAAAATAGGAAAAAAAATGAGAGTAGTATGTCCACATTGTCAGGAAATTAATAATGTACCAAGAAAAGATACATATAAAAAAGCTAATTGTGGAAAATGTAAACAGTCATTACTAGAGAATAAAGTTGTAGAATTAAATAATTCTAATTTTGACGATATATTGGTTAATTGTGATACTCCAATTATTGTTGATTTCTGGGCTCCTTGGTGTGGACCGTGTAAAATGATGGCACCAACTTTTAGTAGTGTTGCTTCTAAATATCCTTTAAAAACTTTGTTTACTAAAGTTAATACTGAAAATGAACAACAATTAGGTTCTAGATTTAATATAAGAAGTATCCCGACATTAATAATATTTAAAGATGGTAAAGAAGTTGAAAGAGTATCTGGGGCTTTAGATAATTCAAATTTAGTTCAATTTGTAAATAAATACATTTAGATATGAAATTTATCCCATCAACTCAAAGTGAATTGAAATCATTAAATATACAAAATGATGAACTATATCAAATAGAGTATCTTAATAAAGATTACTTTAATGGTGATGAAAGTATAGAAAAAACTCAAGCTAAAGCTATCATAAGTAATGATGTAGTGTCTTTTATAATTAGCGATGATTATGGTATGGATAAATTTGTATCTAATTTTAGAGTGATTAGATCGTGAATGAAGCAAAAATTTTTAAATCTAAAAGAAGTAATAGTGTCATATTTTATTTATGTTCTTGAGTGTAGTGATGGAAGTTTATATACAGGAATTACTAAAGATATAGTAAAACGTTTGGAAGAACATAATACTTCTAATAAAGGTGCAAAATATACAAAAGCAAGGCGTCCTGTAAAACTACTATATAAAGAGCCTTCACTTAATAGAAGTAGTGCATCTAAACGTGAATATGAAATTAAGAAACTTACACGATTAAAAAAACTTCAGTTAATACAAAATCATCTTTGACAAATAATGCTAAAGTTTATAATTTATTTTAAGTTGATTTGATAAAATAAATATATAAAATTATATATTAGAAGGTGTTTTTGTGTCTATATTTGCTTTACAATCTTTAGTTGGTGGATTTCTAGATGAAGATTTAGAACATTTTAATAAAAATTTTGATGACTGGTGTATTCAATTTGAGAGTTATGATGATGCAATGGATATAGTACCAACCCTTGAAAATAATAAAACTATAGATATTGTTGAGATAACACCATTAAGTTATCCAAAATATTTTTTTACTGCTCTTAAAGGTATTATTCATACAACACGACAGATTAAAGATAAGGTTATTTGTGTTGTAGAACCAACTATGGGTTCTAGTTTTAGAATTGCTATATGTGACCTTAAAACAAATAATGTCAGATTAACAAAGACTAGATATAAAAGTATTCCAAGTGTTGAAGGTGCTTTTGCTAGTTTTGATAGTGACTTTACATAATAAAAAATATCAAATTTCACCACCACTTTTAATAATATCAATACCAAATTTATCTCTTAACTTTTGTAAAGAGCTTGTTAGATTTGCTTGTTTAGTATCTTCTTCTTGATTGAATAGGTCTAGTGTAACAGCTTTATTCTTTTGAAAATTAGATAATGTAATATTTATTTGTACAATACTATGTGATGGATGGTTGTCAATCTTATTAAACATAGATACAACTTCTTCTTTAAAATGTTGTTCTGTAAAATTTCTATTTGAATAAAAACTATCTTTTGACTTTTCACCATATTGGTACTTTATATTTAAAGAAAATGTCATAGGATTATGCTTTCCTTTATATGATAAGAAAGACAAGTGCCTACAAAGTATTGTAATTCTTCTTCTTATTTCATTTCTAGAGTGTTCTGGGTCAAACGTACGACCAAGTCCTATAGACTTTGTATCTTCTTTTGTTATTGTTAATTTAGCCTCATCGGAACCTAGTATCCTATGATAAAGCTGTTCTCCAAACTTACCCCAAGAATAAAATAGTTCTTTTTTATCTTTTACTTGACCTAGTGTCTTAATGCCGTTATTTAATAATCTTGTTTGATACCCTTTTCCAATACCACAAAAATCACTAATAGATTTATTTTTGATATAATTATCAACCCTATGTTCTGGTATTACTTTTACTCCATATGGTTTAGCATCATTTGTTGCTAGTTTTGCTATCCATTTAGTTTTTGCAACTCCTATAGAGATTGGTAGTCCTAGTTCTCTTTTTATAGTCTCTTTTAACTCTTGAGCAAATGTATAAACATCTTCATCTTTTATCCAACCTGATACATCTCCAAAGAATTCATCAATACTAAACTGTTCTATTGTTGGTATATGCTTCTCTAAAAGTAGTCTTAATTGATGTGATAATTGATGATATAAAGGGTAATTAGGTGGTATTACTTGTAATTTAGGACACCATCTTAAAGCTTGGGCTACAGGCATTGCTGTCTTTACTCCAAATGCTCTAGCTTCATAAGATGAAGTAGTAATAATTCCTCTTACTCTCCCATCTGGATCTACAAAGTAATCTTTAAATGATACATTATCATTACTGGATAATATTGAGCTTGTAAATGCTCCCTCTATTTTGCTTAGTTCTCTAGTTTGTTTTTTAGTATCAAAGATATTAAGATTACTTCTACCTCCTACAGCAATAGGTATATTTTCTAAAGCAGGATTATTTATCCTATGAGCAGCAGCAAAGAAACAATCAAGGTCTAAATGTAATATCATAAGTGAAGTATAACGGAATATATTGAGTAGGGATATTTTTATTGCAAATTGCAATATTTTGATATATTCAAAGAGCAAAAGAAGGTTCTGAAAAAGATATAAATCAAAGATATTATGTGGTCTATTTGGGGATTTTATTTTACTAAAATACTTGTAGGTAAAGTGATTAATTATTCACAATTAATCCACAATTTATAGCTAAACTTCTCTTATAAATAAAATATAAAGGTTGAAAATGAAAAAAAGAATATTAATATCAACTGTATTGTTAGCAGTAGAACTATGTGCAACAGACTACAGTACTTTTACAAATGATGAACTATTTAATTCAAGAGGAACAGTTACTGCAGAAAATAGAGAAGCTTTTAAAGATGAAATGCAGAGCAGAATGCAATCTTTAACACCTGAAGAAAGATCATCTTATAGAGGTAGTGAATCAAGAAGTGGTGGATCTGCAAATGGAACAATGAGTAGATTAAGAGATGGTAGTGGTAGTGGAAGCTCAAGAGGTCGTAGATAATTATGATAAAAACAAAATATATATTAACAACTATTAGTTGCGGACTACTTGTATTAGCAAGTGCTGAATCGATTAAGGTAGAAAAACAAACTCCTATAATAAAGTCTTTTACTAAAAAAATAAAAGTTTGTAAAGAAACAGCTTGGAGTGGTAACTTAAATCAGGACACTTTTTTCTTAATCCCTAAGCAGCCATTTGATTTTGTAACACTAAATTAATTTCTTCAAATTTAACAGGAGATAAATTTCCTAAATAACTATGTGATCTTGTTCTATTATAAAAGAATTCTATATATTCAAATATTTTAAATTTAGCTTGTTTTTTAGTATAAAAACAATCATCATAAACTATATTACTTTTTAATGTTTTAAAGAAACTCTCTGCTACTGCATTATCCCAACAATTGCCTTTTCTGCTCATACTTTGAACTATTCCATATTTTAATAGTAAGTCTTTATGACTATAAGAAGCATACTGACTTCCTCTATCTGTATGCCAAATAAGTCCTTTTGGTGGATTCCTATGCTTTATAGCCATATTTAAAGCATCATTTACTAATGATACTTTCATGGTATCATCCATAGACCATCCGACAACTTTTCTTGAATAAAGGTCAATTACAGTTGCTAAATACAACCATCCTTCTCCTGTAGAAATATATGTAATATCTCCAACCCATTTTGTATCAGGTTCACTTGCACAGAAATCCCTATTTAATATATTTGGTGCTATTGGTAAATTATGATTAGAATCCGTAGTATTTTTATATCTTCGTTTCATTTTTACTTTTAGATTTAAATCTTTCATTATCATAGATATTCTTTGTCTAGATACTACTAAACCATATAATTCTAATAGTTTATCTCGTATAGGACGCGTACCATAGTTATTTCTTCCTTGTACAAATATAGCCTGTATTAGTTCGTTAAGTTGATTATCAACTTTTTTAACAATCATGCCAGCCTCTATCCAATGGTAATATCCAGACCTATTTACTTTAATAACTTTACACATTAATGTGACATTAAAACTCTTTTGATGTTCATATATCCAAGCATACTTTACAGAGTTTCTTTTGCGAAGTATGCTGTTGCCTTTTTTAATATATCTCTTTCTTGTTTAGCAATCTTTAATTCACGACGAAGACGTTTTACTTCCACATCTAATGGTTCATTTAAAGATGATAGTCTTTGAACTTTTGTAGGTATATTATGTGCTTTTTTATACATTGTAACCCAATGATATAATGTCTTCTCATTTAAGTCTAAATCCTGTGCTACTTTTACAACACTTTCATTATTATTTAATATTAATTGTACTGTTGAATCTTTAAATTCTTTACTATATTTGCTTCTTCTCATTTGTAACCTTTATTAGTTTATTTTAACTCAGAATTGTTTAATTTCTGTGTCCTAATTTATGTTACCACTCCACATTCATAAAATTTATGCATACAAAATTTTGTAATATTAATTAGAATAAAATAAAAATGTTTTATTATATTTTGTAAGGAGATTATGGCAAAATATGGTCATTTTGTGGTCTATTTAATAATATTATTTTAATGAAGTACTATGGTTATAGTGTTTAAATGGTGGACTAGTCGGGAATTGAACCCGAGTCCTAAAATAGTCTAATATTAACTTCTACATGTTTAGCAGAGTTGTAAAATTCACTCTTCTACAGCACAACTCCCGGAAAGCTATAAAAAAGCTTAGATCTTGAATGTCTCTTTTGATTCAGATCAATTCTCAAAAGATAAGTTGTCTGACTATGACCCTCTATAAACACTCAAGACAACTATGAGTGAACGAAGGCTCCTTATAAGTTAAACTTACGCTATTTTTGCGTAAGCAGGAGAATAATTATTATTATTTGCGTCTAAAAAATTTGAGCTTTTTAACGAGGCTCAGTCGTACATGCTATTAATACCGAACTACTCCAGTCGAAACCAAGTCTAGCCCATTTTAATTAGAATAGAATTTTATCTAAATAATATTTTTTAATCAAGGGTAGGGCAGTAAAATAGTTTGTAAACTTTAATAGGGGTATTTAAGTTTATATATAAATATGACTATTGATATAGTTAAAAAGCTTGCTATTTAGTCATAAATAGTATATAATCCACATATATAGTCATAAGGAATTGATGTGGATAATGTGGATAATTTAGAATTAGTAAAAGAAACTTTAGAAAGAAGAGGTGTAACTCAGACAAAACTAGCTGAATTGCTAGGTGTAAACCTAACTACTGTTAATAATTGGTTTAGAAGAGATAGTATTCCTCCTAAGTATATGGACAACATAGCGATGTTATTTAATATCAAGATAAAGCTATCTAAGGAGCATACAGCTAATATAGATACATATGAAGAATTAAATATACAGACAATCAATAATATTATTAGTGTTAAGCATATTGATGATAATAAAAATGTGATTTTTTCTATAGATAAATCACTTATAGGACTAAAAGAGATAAACAATATTAGATTTAATACCATACAATCCACAACTAAAAGAGTAGATATTATAGATAAATTAGTGGATAATTATTGTGGAGATGGTGTGTATTATATAAAATACCCACATGGTGTAATTCCAAAGCAAATTTCATATAATTTTAGTAAAAATAACTATAGTGTTTGTGATATTTCTAATTCCACTTCAATTTTTGAAGTGGATCATTTTAATAATAATATTAGTGGAAAGGTAATTGTAAGAATAGAAGTTGTTTAAATGTGACCCATTATTTTATCTAGAGTATATTGCATATCTTCATCTAAATCCATTTTGTCCATCATCCAATTTATATATTGCATATCTTTATCACATACTTCTTCTATCTTTTGATCTTTATATTTACCAAATTTGAATGTTTCTATCATTACAGGTGTCTTTGTAAGCTCGTGTAACTTTTCCATAGGATTAACACCTGGATATACTTCTCTTACCTTTGCTACAAGCTTGGATAAGAATAGTTTCATTACAAGTACATCACCAATAGCATCATGTGCTTTTATAGTTATATCATGCTTATTTGCTTCTGCTTGCTCATCTTTAAACAAATCCATTGAATATCTAAAGTATTGAAGCCTATGGTATGGAGAATCTTTAAACAGATGCTTAGCACATCTTAGAGTATCTATTAATTTAGTTTGATTCTCAAAACCTTCTTTTTTAATCATTCCTAGATCAAAAGGCATATTATGTGCAATTAAAAAATTTTCACTATTATTTAATTGTTGAAGCGTATTATAAAACTTTGTTTCAATAAACTTTGGTTTATTTTCAATTTTATCAGGAGTAATTCCATGTACTTCCATAGCTTCAATTGCAATAGTAACATCTGTACTACATAATTCATCATACTTTTCTACATTTCCTTTGCTATCCAATATCATAGCACCTACTTGAATGATTCTATCTGTTTCACCTGTACCTGTTGTTTCTGTATCAAATAAAATATATTTTGCCATATTTACTTTCCTTTTTTCTGTCTTTTAGCATTTTTAGATATAATACAAAAAATTAGATAAATAATAGGAAGTATTAAAGATATGGTACAAACAATAAATTTAAAAAAAGCTTTTGGTGCGAGAGTTTTATTTCAAGATATAAATTTAAAATTAGATGCTGGTAAGAGATATGGTTTAATCGGAGCAAATGGTGCAGGTAAAACTACATTTTTAAAAATGCTTATAGGTGAAGAAGATATTAGTGAAGGTGAAGTTCAATTTGCTGGTGGTAAAAGAGTAGGTTCATTATCTCAGAATCAATTTGCTTATGAAGATTTTACTTTATTAGATGCAGTTTTAATTGGAAACAAAAGACTTTATGATGCAATTAAAGAAAAAGAAGCATTATATATGGAAGAATACACAGATGCTATTGGTGATAGATTAGGTGAATTAGAGATGATTTGTTGTGAAGAAGATCCAACTTATGAATATGATGTAAAAATTACAAAAATTCTTGAATCTCTTGGTTTCCCAGCATCTCAACAAAATGATTTAATGAGTACAATTACTGGTGGTGATAAGTTCAAAGTATTATTAGCACAAGTATTATTTCCAAAACCAGATATCTTATTCTTAGATGAGCCTACGAATAACCTTGATATTGTTACTATTGCTTGGCTTGAAAACCAATTACAACACCATGATGGTACTATGGTAGTTATTTCACATGATAGACACTTCTTAAATGCAGTATGTACAAATATCTTAGATGTTGACTTTAAACAAATTAGAGAATTTACAGGTAATTATGATGATTGGTATATTGCATCTACAGTTATTGCAAAACAAGCTGATGTAGATAGAAGTAAAAAACTTAAAGAAAAAGCAGATCTTGAAGACTTCGTAAGAAGATTCTCTGCAAATGCTTCTAAAGCAAAACAAGCAACTTCTAGACAAAAACAACTTGATAAATTAGATATTGATGCTATTAAAGTTAGTTCAAGAAGAGATCCATCAATTGTATTTAAGCAAGAGAAAGCAATTAGTAAAGAAATTTTAGAAATCAAAAATATATCTAAATCATATGATGGTGAAGTTGTATTAAATGATATCTCATTTATGATGGAAAAGGGTGATAAGATTGCACTTATTGGATCAAATGGAGCTGGTAAAACAACTTTATGTGAAATCCTTATGGAAAATATAAAACCAGACTCAGGTGAAGTAAAATGGGGTGCTACAGCACAATTAAGCTACTTCCCACAAAACACAACTGACCTTATTAAAGGGGATATAACATTATACAATTGGCTAAGAGATTTCGATAGAGATGCTGATATTGGTGAGATTAGAAACTGTCTAGGTAGAATGCTATTTAATGGTCAAGAGCAAGAAAAATCTGTTGTAAGTTGTTCTGGTGGTGAAAAACACAGAATGATGCTTAGTAAGATTATGCTTGAGCAAAGAAACTTCTTAGTATTAGATGAACCAACAAATCACCTTGACCTTGAAGCTATTATTGCACTTGGTGAAGCATTAAGAGAATTTGAAGGTCATTGTATCTGTGTATCTCACGATAGAGAGTTACTAGATGCATATGCAAATAGAATTATTGAGATACAAGAAGATGGTTCTGTTATTGATTTCTCTGGAAATTATGAAGAGTTCTTAGAGATGAAAGAATCAAAAAAATAATATAATGGCTTTATCAAACAATGATCTAATGCAAGAGGACTTGAAATATATATTTCATCCATGTACGCAAATGAAAGATCATGAAAAGCTCCCTTTAATACCTATACAAAAAGGAAAGGGTGCTTATATTTATGACTATGATGGTGGTAAATACCTAGATTGTATTAGCTCATGGTGGGTGAATCTATTTGGTCATAGTAATAAATATATTAATAAAAAGCTACATAAACAATCAAAAAAATTAGAGCATGTAATATTCGCTGGTTTCACACATAAACCAGCAATTAAACTAGCTCGTAGACTTGTAAATATTACACCTAAACCACTTCAAAAAGTTTTCTTTGCTGATAATGGATCTAGTGCTGTTGAAATATCTTTAAAAATGGCTTTTCAATATTTTAAAAATAAAGGTGAAAGTCGTCCTTTATTTATATCTCTTACAAATAGCTATCATGGTGAAACTATGGGAGCATTGGCTGTAAGTGATACTGGACTTTATAAAGATATTTATACTGATATCTTATTGAAAACTATCCAAGCTAAATCTCCAGCAATTTTTGATGAGCAAGAAGCCTTAAATGACATGGAATCTAAATTAAAAGAGTATGAAGGTAAAGTTTCATCTATAATAGTTGAACCTCTAATTCAATGTGCTGGTTCTATGAAAATGTATAAACCATCTTATTTAGTTTCATTACGAAAATTATGTGATAAATATGGTGTATTTTTAATTGCAGATGAAGTTGCAGTTGGATTTGGACGAACAGGAACTATGTTTGCAGTAGAGCAAGCTAATATATCTCCAGACTTCTTATGTCTATCAAAAGGGATTACTGCAGGATATTTACCTCTTTCTGTAGTATTGTTTACAGATGATATCTATAATGCATTTTATTGTGATTATAATGAAGGTAAATCATTTTTAGACTCACATTCATATACTGGAAATACTTTAGCTTGTGCAGTTGCAAATGCTTCATTAGATATATTTGAAAAAGATAATGTAATTGAAGAAAATCAAATCAAAATTGATTTAATGAAAGATTTAACACAAAAGTTTAAATCTCTTGATAATGTTTTAGAAGTAAGACAAACTGGTATGATTTGTACTATTGAGTTAAAAGGTTATAAATCAGAAGATAGAATTGGATTAAAAATATTCCAAGAAGCTTTAAAGCATGGGGTGTATATACGACCATTAGGTCATATAATATATTTCATGCCTCCTTATATCTTTACAAAAAAACAAATAAAGAAAATGATAGATACAACTTATAAGGTTGTATCTAGTCTTTAGATATAAATAGTATCTAAAATTCCATCTACAAATTCATCTGGACTAAATGAAATTAAATCTTCAGCTTTTTCTCCAACGCCTATATAAAAGATTGGTAGTTCAAGCTGATTAGATATTGAAAATAATGCCCCACCTTTTGCAGTACCATCAAGTTTAGTTACGATAATACCATCTATACCAACGATATCATGAAATGCTTTTGCTTGTGCAACTGCTGTACTACCTTGCGTACCATCAAGAATCATTAGTTTTTGATGTGGTGCGCCTTCTTTTGCTTTATTACATACCTTTACAATCTTTTCTAATTCTTTATTTAGATTTACTTGTGTTTGTAATCTTCCTGCTGTATCAATGATTACATGGTCTATATCTTTAGCTACTGCAGAAGATATAGCATCAAATGCAACTGCACTTGAATCATGACCTTGTTTAGTTTTTACAATAGGTACACCTATTTTATCTGCCCAAATTGAAAGCTGTTCTATTGCTGCAGCTCTAAATGTATCACCAGCACCAAGAAGTACCGTAGATCCATTTGATTTATACATTGTTGCTAATTTTGCAATAGTTGTTGTTTTTCCTGCACCGTTAACCCCAATTACTAATTCTACAAATGGTTTTGGTATATTTGATGTGTCAACTTCAGGAGCATGTTCAAATAGCATCACAAGTCTATGTCTAAGTTCTGATCTTTTAATTTGCTCAGGAAGTCCATCCATTGCTTTTTCTATAATTTCATATTCAATATCAGATTCTATTAGCATCTCTTCTATTGTTTCAAAGTCAATTTTTTCTTGTTTTTTAGGAACTACAGACTTGAAGTTTTCAAATGTTTTAGAAAAAGCTTTTGCAAAGATACTTTTCTTTTCTTCGACTACTGGAGTTTGTACTTCTTCTTTAGGCTCTACTAAATCTTTTGAGTCTTGTTTTACAATAGTTTCTTCTTGAACTACTTCTTCTATCTCTTCTTTTTTATTTCTTTTAAAAATACCAAACATTATTTTTCCTATTTCTTTAAAGCTCGTTTAATATCAGATGCAAGCATCTCTTCTGGTACTATACCTACATATTTTTGAATTATTTTACCATCTAGATTAATTAAAAACATAGTTGGAATACTTTTAACATTTCCTATAATACTAGCTAGGTTTTGGTTTTTTTGATCATTTGTAATAGTGTATTTAATGCTATATTCGTTTATAAAATCTTGAACTTCACTATTTGGTTTATTATTTTCAAGTAATATTCCAACAATCTCAAATTGATCTTTATATTTTGTATATAAATTATTTAAATGTGGTATTTCTGCTTTACAAGGAGGACACCATGTAGCAAAGAAGTCTAAAAGTATAATCTTTTCATTATATCCTTCTACACTCCATGTTTCATTGTCTTTAATAATTTTAATTGTTTCATTGTTAGTTGTTTTTAATTTAAAACTTGTATTTTTTGTATCTTGTTTAATAGTTTTATTAATTACTTCAGGTACCTTTTCATCAGTAGTATTACTTTCTTTTGAATCACAAGCACTAAATACTAATGCAAATACTAATGCAACTAAACTAAATTTTAAATTCAATTATAATCCCTTATTTCTTTAATAAACTACTAATATCATTGTGTAGTTGTTGTTCTGGTACCATACCAACATATGGTTTTACAAATTGTCCATCTTGATTAAAAAGTATCATAAATGGTATTGAACCCATTGGATTTAATGAACTAAGCCCTGAAAAGATTTGATTATTTACATTACCTCTTGTTACAGGATATTTAATATTATAATCTTTTATGAATTTAGCTAGTTTTTCTTTTGAATTAATTGTACCATCTCTATTTCCAATATCAAGTCCTAGTATCTCAACTTTATCTTTAAATTGAGTTCTTATTGTATTTAAGTGCGGTATTGATCTTTTACAAGGAGGACACCATGTAGCAAAAAAGTCTAATAAAATCACTTTATTTTCATAACCTTCAAAATTCCATTTTTGATTATTTATAGTTATATTAAATTTTTTATCATCATATGTTTTTAAATTAAATACTATTTTGTCTGCATCGTCTTTTGTATTCGCTTTAACTTCTTTTTTTACAGTTTCTTTTTCTTTTGTAAATGTTTCATCTGATATTGTCTCTTTAGACTCGCAGCCTTGTACTAGTATAATAAAAATTAATAGAAATAATGTACTTTTAAACTTCATTTATAATTCCTTTAGTTAAAATATATATTGGTATTATACCAGCTAAGACTTAAAGGATTTAAAGTCAAAAATAAATTTAGAATAGAATCTCTTAATAGATTAAAAAATAGTATAAATATTAGAACATTATCAAAAGATAAAAGAATCTGTGTAAGCTTATTAAAGCAAATAGATAAATTTAAACCAAAAAATATATTACTTTATATCCCTATGGATATGGAGGTAAATGTATTACCAATTATAAATGAATTAAGAAAGAAAAATAATATAAATGTGTATGTACCATTTATGGTTGGGGAGAGTTTTAGACCTGTTAAATTTAGATTACCACTACGAAGAGGTAAGTTTAATATTAAAGAGCCTAAAAATTCTTTTTTGAAAGTAAATATAGACATGGCTATTGTACCTGTAGTAGGTATTGATGGTATTGATAAAAGAATTGGTTTTGGAAAAGGGATGTATGATAGATACTATGCATCTTTGAATCATAAACCATATACTATATTTACTCAGCGTGTATTATGTAAAACAACTGAAATATTATCAGATGATTACGATATACAAGCAGATGATATCATTACTAATTAAGAGATTTTCATAAAAATAGAAGGAAATCAATATGGGAATAGAAGTAATAATCTTTAGTACACTTGCTGCAATGATTGCTTCAGCTATTAGTTTTTATGTATCAAAAAAACTAAATGATGCTAAATTTGATATATACATTGAGCAAGCTAGGGCAAAATCAATTGCAATAGAGCATGAAGCAAAAGTAATATTGAATGATGCTAAAATTAAGGCAAAAGAAGTATATGAAACAGAGTATCGTCATGCAAAAAAAGATTATGATGATATGTTTGATAAAATTAAAAGAAAAGAAGATGAACTAGATAGACATCTTGCATCTGAATTAAAAACTATCAAAGAAGAACATCATTTATTAGATAATCATAAAACTGAGATTAAAGCATTAAGAGATGGACTAAAAGCACAAGAAAAAACTTATAAACATAAGATTAATAGAGCTATAAAAGTATTAGAAAACTCAAGTGGTCTTACAAAAGATGAAGCAAAAAAATTAATGCTTGCAAAAGTTAAAGATGAATCAAAAGCTGAAGTAGCTTCGATTTTTAGAAAAGAATATAAAACAGCACAAAAAAGACAAAAAGATGAAATATTAAATATTCTTGCAGTTGCTACATCAAGATATGCTGGAGAATTTGCAGCAGAGAGATTATCTACAGCACTTAAATTACCTGATGCAGATACAAAGGGTAAGATTATTGGTAAAGAAGGTAGAAACATTAAAGCACTAGAGATGTATTTGGGTGTTGATATAATTATCGATGATACGCCAGATCAAATTACACTAAGTAGTTTTAATCTATATAGAAGAGCGATAGCTACAAAATCAATTAATATATTAATTGAAGATGGTAGAATTCAACCAGCTAGAATAGAAGAGGTATGTCAAAAAGTTAAAAATGAATTTGATGACAATATTTTAAAAGAGGGTGAAGACACTATATTAGATCTTGGAATAAAAGATATGCATACTGATCTACTTAGTCTTGTAGGACGACTTAGATATAGAGCTAGTTATGGTCAAAATGCCTTAGCTCACACTTTAGAAGTTGCAAATCTTGCTGGTCTAATTGCTGGACAACTTGGTGGTAATCCTGTATTAGCACGAAGAGCTGGTATGATGCATGATATTGGTAAGTCTTTAACACACGAAGTAAAAGGTTCTCATGTAGATATTGGTGCTGATTTATGTCGTAGATATAATGAACCAGATGAAGTAATAAATGCTATTTATGCTCATCATGGGCATGAAGAAGCTACATCAATTGAATCTGCTGCAGTTTGTGCTGCTGATGCACTTAGTGCTGCTAGACCAGGTGCTAGAAGAGAAGTTTTAGAAAGCTTTTTAAAAAGAGTAGAAGAGATTGAAAGTATTTGTACTAGTAATACTGGTGTTATAAATGCTTATGCAATTAATGCAGGAAGAGAAGTTAGAGTAATAGTCAAAGCTGAACTTATAAATGATGATGAATCAATTCTTCTTGCATCAAATATTGCTAGTGAAATAGAAGCTAAGGTAAAGTATCCTGGCGAAATTAAAGTAAGTGTAATAAGAGAGTTAAGAACAACTCAATATGCACGATAATAAATAATAAGGAATATAAATAAATGGCAAAAAAACAAAAACCAGTTACAAAAATAATTGCAGGTAAATATAAAGGTAAAATATTAGATTTACCTGATTTAGATGTAACTAGAAGTTCAAAATCGATTCTAAAAGAATCATTTTTCAATGTTGTGCAATACGATGTAATTGATACAATATTTATAGAAGCATTTGGTGGAAGTGGATCAATTGGTCTTGAAGCTATAAGTAGAGGTGCAGCACAAGCACATTTTATAGAAATTGATAATAAATCATATCGAACACTACAAAGTAATTGTCAAAAAGTACAGCCAGAGTCTTGTACTACAGTATTTGGTGATACATTTAAAAAATTACCAGAAGTTTTAACACATTATAAAAATTCTAAATCACCAATTATTTTATATATTGATCCTCCATTTGATTTTAGAGAAGATATGGAAGATATATATGCTGATTGTTTTGATATGGTTGAAGCCATTGAAAATGACAATATTCAGTTAGTAACATTTGAATATGCAACAGGTCTTGAAATGCCTCATAAATTAGGTAAATTTACATTATTTAAAACAAAGAAATTTGGTAAGAGTTCACTTTCTTACTATCATATAGAAGAAGAATAGCCATTTAATGACACTTTATAAATTTGCAATAATGCTTTTAATATTTACAATTTCTATTGTATTTTTATTACCATTAGTTTATACAGTGTCTCCTTTTACTCTAAATCCAAATAGTATTTTAATAGCGCCATCATTTGAGCATATTATGGGTACAGATAGACTTGGTCGTGATATATTTGCTAGAATACTAGAAGGTGGTCAAACATCTTTAATTATAGGCTTTATAAGTGCGTTAATATCATCATTTATAGGATTGTTTGTAGGTATTAATGCTGGATACTTTAAAGGTAAAGTTGATAAGACTACTACTATAGTCATTGATCTATTTTTAACTTTCCCAACATTTTTTTTATTACTAGCACTTATCTCTTATATGAATGCATCTATTTGGATTTTAATTATAGTTATATCTATTACAGGGTGGATGGGAATGGCAAGACTTATACGAAGTGAAGCATTTGCTATTACAAATAAGCCATTTATTAAAATACTTAAACTAGCTAATGTAAACTCATTTAAAATTATGTATAAATATTATACTCCATTATTAGCACCTATTTTCTTAATTTCATTTACATTTTCTGTTGGTGGTGCTATATTAGCAGAATCTGGACTTAGCTTTTTAGGTTTAGGAATAAATCCTCCTCAAATGAGCTGGGGTAGTTTATTAAGCGGGGGAAAAGAAGTAATGGATATAGCTTGGTGGGTTAGTTTCTTCCCTGGATTATTTATATTTATCATTACTTTTTGTTTAATGCAAATATCTGACAAATTACAATCAAAAGCAAATACTAAAGAGATAAATTAATAAGCTATGTGGAAAGATTTTGTAGATAATTTAATATATAATACACTTAATCTTGATGGACACTTTGCTGATGCACTAAATTTTTTCATATATGATACTATTAAGATATGGTTTTTACTTATTTCAATTATATTTGTAGTTTCATATCTTCGAACACACTTTAATACAGAATATGTAAGAGCATATTTACAAAACAAATCACAATTTACAGGAAATGTATTAGCTGCACTATTTGGAATTATTACACCATTTTGCTCATGTAGTGCTATTCCGTTGTTCTTAGGATTTATTCAAGCTAGAATACCTATTGGTGTGACATTTTCTTTTTTAATTTCAAGCCCATTAAACAATGAAATTGCTATTGCATTATTATTTGGTATATTCGGATGGAAAGTTACAGCTATTTATATTGGTTTTGGATTACTTATAGCAATTTTTGGTGGGTATTTTATTGGAAAGATGAATATGGAAAAATATATTTTAATGGATGTTAAGCCTATGGAAGGTGAATTAGATGAAGTGAAAATATCTTTAACATTTAGACAAAGATCTAGAGAAGCATGGGAATATACTGTAGATATATTTAAAAAGATTTATATATATGTAATGATAGGGGTAGGTATTGGAGCATTTATTCATGGATATATTCCATCTGATTTCATAGCATCATATGCAGGTGCAAATAATCCATTTGCCGTAATAATTGCTGTACTTATGGGAATACCTATGTATTCAAATGCAGCTGGTGTTATGCCTTTAGTTGAAGTACTTACTTCAAAAGGTATGCTTTTAGGAACTGCATTATCATTTATGATGGCAGTAACAGCTTTAAGTTTACCAGAGGCAATGATA
>Ga0209449_1000111_pt1 | contig 71129 bp, 74 predicted proteins | sample SaaInlV_100m_DNA_5_FD_184671 | JGI IMG/M metagenome (GOLD analysis project Ga0209449, IMG submission 184671) | Marine microbial communities from expanding oxygen minimum zones in the Saanich Inlet - Saanich Inlet SI073_LV_200m_DNA (SPAdes) (version 2) | ecosystem: Environmental > Aquatic >...
CACATTCAGTGAAAGATTGGCACGCAAAATGAAGCGGCCCATGATAAGCCTGGTATTGTCTGAATAAGCACAACTTATTGTGTCGCGCAATGGAAAATACCCCGCTCTAAAAACGCGGAAACTTCAGATTTAAAGACGGAATTGAGGTGACTTCAGAGAACCAGATGGCCGCCTAATTTGATGCCCCAAACACCAGATTTGACAATAACTCGGTTACGGCGGGCGATAGACAGATGATTGCAGCAGAGATTTCAGAAAATCCGATTGATAAGAGATCTGTTTACATCGCAGCAGGCCTGATTTCTGGCTGCGGGGCACTGACATTTAACGTGATGCCCATACTTGTCGGAGCAATGGCTGATGCATTCCAACTGAGTAAAACTGAGCTGGGGGACATCGTTGCCAGTTTTAGCATCGGTTTCACCCTGATTGCGATTGCTGCACTTTTTTGGGTGCATAAAGTCAATTGGAGAATAGCTTCCATTGCGGCTGTAGCACTATCCGTGGCTGCTCTGGCAGCGATGACACTAATTAGCACTGTACAAGCACTCTCTCTACTCACACTGCTGGTTGGCGTTGGCATGGGGGCTCTCTACGCCCTAGTGATGGCAATTCTCAGCGGCAGTAACCAACCGGACCGTGCCTTTGGTTTGAAGTTGGGACTGGAGACTCTACCCGGAGCCATTCTTCTTTTTCTACTCCCCGTTACCATAGCACCGACCTTCGGCTTCGATGGTATTGTGCTTACCATGGCTGCAACAGCTCTTCTTTTAGGCACAGCTAGCTTTTTTCTGCCAACACAGAGTGCCAATAGCCACCATATACAAAGCTCAATCAACCAACAAGACCTATGGCTTACCATATTAGCCTTGGGTGCCAGCCTACTATTCTTTACCGGCATAGCCGCCTCTTGGGCCTTCCTTGAACTGCTCGCCAAAACTCAATCCCTACCCACTGAGGATGTCGGCACTATTCTGGCTATTGCATTTATTATTTGCGGTGTAGGTGGTTTTGTCGCCGCTGCTATCGGCGACCGCTATGGACGAATTCTCCCTGTAGCTGGGATCATATTGAGCAACTGTGTGGGCCTTTGGATACTGAGTATTTTCACCAGCTCCATAGAATATGCCATTGGCACTTCATTATTTCTCTTTAGCGTCAACTTTGCACTGGCATATACCTTTGGGTTGACCGCAGAGGTAGACAGCAGTGGGGTCATGATTGTGCTCTCTGCCGCCATATTATCCATAGGGAGTATAATTGGCCCAGCCACTGCTGGACGATTGGTAGAGTCTATGGGCTATGACGCAATGCTACTATTTTCTGCAGGCTGCGCAATCGCCTCACTCTTACTCTACCTCTTCGTCTACCGCATCCATTGTAGAGCCAGTCCACGAAGTCTTAGAGTAGAGGCAACTAACAATCAAAAGTGTTGAAAACCACTCCCCACTGGTTTCCACGCTCCACTCCATGACACCCCCCCCCCCCCGACTGAACCTCACCCACTACGCTCATCTTGCAGTTCATTGCCCTCAACTGCTGCCTCACCCCCTCGACTAACTCCGCAGGCAGCGTAAAACAGAGTTCGTAATCATCTCCTGCAGTCAGCGCTAAATTAAGCTGCTGATCTGTTGTGAGGTGAGAGAGGGCGGGGTGTACGGGGATCGCCTCAAGATCAAGCTCCGCCCCCACCCCGCTACGCTCTGTAATATGGCCCAAATCAGCCAGCAGCCCATCCGAGAGATCAATCATCGCGGTAGCATGCTCCCGCAACAGCAGCCCAACCTCGATTCGGGGGGTAGGTCGCTCAAGGTGATGGCGGATCGCTATCGCCTCTTCTCCCTGTTGCAGCTGCTGCAGCGCATAGCCTGCTGCACCCAAGGTTTCAGTTACGCAAATTTGCTCCCCCAGCTCTGCTCCTGCTCGTGTAATAGCCTTACCACGAGGGACGATGCCGTGGACTTGCAGAGTTAGGGTTAGAGGGCCACGCGTGGTATCACCACCCACCAGATCAACCTTGTGCTGCTGTGCCAGCGCAAACAGCCCCTCTGAAAATGGTTTGAGCCATTCGGGGTTGCTCTCAGGTAGTGTCAGCGCCAATGTCGCCCAACGCGGCTCAGCCCCCATTGCGGCAAGGTCACTCAGATTGACGGCGAGCAGTTTGTGGCCAAGTGCAGCCGGATCGACATCGGGGAAGAAATGCACCCCTTCCACCATGGTATCAATAGAGACAACCAGCTGATGATCACTCGGCAACTGTAATAGTGCCGCATCATCCCCGATACCGAGCACGGTATCGGAGTGATAACTAGGGTGGCCCGAGAAGTACTCTCGGATCAGGGTAAATTCAGCCGCGTTTTTTCTGTTGCTTCTGCTGCTTCTGCTGCTCATGAGCGGCAAACTCCACGGCACGCGCCTCGCGTGCAACCTTATCTAGCGCAGCATTAATGAACTGATGACTCTTGGCTGAACCAAAGGTCTTAGAGAGGTTAATATACTCATTGAGCACAACCCGATAGGGCACCTCCGGCATATAGAGCAGTTCGTACCCACCCAGACGCAGTAGCGCCTTCTCTACGGGATCGACCTGATCAATCTCTCGACTGAGGTGAGGCGAAAGGGCTTGATCGACGGCAATCGCTTCATCAATCAAGCCACCGACGATTTTCTCAAACAGTTCACCGTCAGCCCTCTCCAGAATGCCCTCTTCACGGAACTGGCTAACAATCTCGGGCGCTGGCTGCGCCGAAATTGACCATTGATAAAGCGCCTGTACTGCAGCGCGACGAGACCTAGAACGTTCTTTAGACACGAAGTAGACTTATAGCTGCTTCAGCAGGTTGACCATCTCAATCGCAGACATCGCAGCTTCTGCACCTTTATTGCCCGCCTTGGTACCAGAACGCTCAATCGCCTGTTCAATCGTATCTACCGTCAACAGACCGAAAGTAACCGGAACACTGCTCTCCAGCGATACCTGTGCCAACCCTTTAGTCGCCTCTCCGGCAACAAAATCAAAGTGTGGAGTGCCACCACGAATCACTGCACCGATAGCGATAATCGCATCATAATTACCCTCTACCATACGTTGTGCCGCAATCGGCATCTCGAAAGCACCAGGCACACGCACCACATGGATATCTTCTGTCTTGGCACCATTACGGACCAGCGCATCAATTGCACCATCCAGCAGGCTCTCAACAACGAAGCTGTTGAAACGGGCTACTACAATACCAAAACGTCCACCCTCTACATTCAGGTTGGCCTCGGTTACTTTTACGTCGTTGTTCATTTCCATCTTCCTCGCGGTTATTTTTTCTGTAATCGGCTCAGTATACTAATACGAGACGTTTTCTGTAACCTCTAGCCCAAAGCCGGAGAGTGCATGCATCTTTCTTGGGGTACCCAGTACTTTCATCTTACGTACACCAAGGTCGAGTAGAATCTGTGCACCAACACCAAAGTCGCGCAGCTCTCCACTGTCCTTCTTCTGTGGTGTCGCCGCTGCCCCCTCTTTATGGTTGCGAATGCGTTGAATCAGGTCACTGCTGTCATCCTCTTTACGCAGTAGCAGCAGCACCCCGTTCTCCTCTTCGGCAATACGGCTCATATCTCGGTCTAGAGTGCGACCACACCCCTCACCCTCTACAGAGAAGAGGTCACATAGGGTATCCAGCATATGAACACGTACCAGCACAGACTGCTCTGGATCAATATCCCCCTTCACCAGCGCCAGATGGACCTCACCACCAATCGCCTCGCGATAGGCCTTAACGTGGAATGCACCATACTGGGTCTCCAGATCACTCTCTGCTTCAGCCTCTACTGTCTTCTCATTACGGATGCGATACTCAATCAGGTCCGCCACGGTACCTAGCTTTAGTCCGTGCTCTTCAGCAAAGGTCTCCAGATCAGGGCGGCGTGCCATGGTGCCATCTTCGTTGAGGATCTCAACAATCATCGAGGCGGGTTGCAACCCGGCCAGACGAGCCAAATCACAACCGGCTTCGGTATGGCCTGCGCGGGTCAGTACACCGCCCGGCTGGGCCATCAACGGAAAGATGTGGCCCGGCATCACGATATCTTCCGGACTTGCATCTGCCGCTGTTGCCGCTTTGACGGTTATGGCACGATCTGCAGCAGAGATCCCTGTAGTGACACCTGACGAGGCCTCAATAGAGACCGTAAAGTTGGTGCCATGCAGGTCGCTATTACCATCCACCATCAACGGTAGATTAAGCTGTTCGCAACGGTTGCGGGTCAGGGTGAGACAGATCAAGCCACGGCCATAGCGGGCCATAAAGTTGACATCCTCAGGGGTCACTTTATCGGCCGCCATGATCAAGTCACCCTCATTCTCACGGTCTTCATCATCCATCAACACCACCATCTTACCTTGACGGATATCTTCAATAATCTCTTCTGGGCTGTTCAATTCCATTCTTTTCTATCTTCCTAAAAATCCATTTTCCGCAAGGAACTCCATGCTGATGCCTTGAGTATCCGGTTCGGCGGCGCGATCTCCCAACATCATCCGCTCTAGATAGCGGGCAATGAGATCGACTTCGAGGTTAATTTTGGTACCCACCATAAACTCATCCATGGTGGTCTCTTGTAGAGTGTGGGGGACAATATTGAGATCAAAAACTGCGCCGTTGACACCATTCACGGTGAGGCTGATGCCATTGACAGTAATCGACCCCTTCTCTGCAATATAGCGAGCCAGCTCATCGGGTGCCTTGATTTTGAACTGTACCGAACGACCATCATCGGCTCGGCTGATCACCTCTCCTACGCCATCGACATGACCACTCACCAGATGACCGCCCAGACGGGTGGTTGGGGTCAGCGCCTTCTCTAAGTTCACGACAGAACCCGCTTTCAAGGTTGCAAAGGCGGTACGGGCGAAGGTCTCACCTGAGACATCAGCAACAAAGCCATTTCCCGGCAGCTCTACAGCAGTCAGGCAGACCCCATTGACCGCAATACTGTCGCCGAGTTGCACATCTCCTAAGTCGAGCTTTCCGGTCTCTACAGCCACCTTTGCATCGTTCCCTTTGGGTTCGATACGACTGATTTTGCCGATTGATTCAATAATTCCTGTAAACATGGGCGCGAATGTTACCACAAACGCCGCATCACTCGATACGGAAGCTCTCTACCATCTTGATTAGCTGTTGTGAGTTCTGTGCCATATTCTGTGTAGAGGCTGAAGACTCCTCTACCATTGCAGCATTCTGCTGGTTCACGCTTTCTAGGTTAGAGACCGCTTGGTTCACCTGCCCTACATCCCGCTGCTGCTGATGCCCAACCTCACTAATTTGCGCAACCAGATCAGTCAATTGGTTAATCGCTTGGTGAATCTGTTGCAATGACTTACCAGAACGGTTCACCTGTGCACTACCACTTTCAACACGGCTCACACTCTCTTCAATCAGCCCTTTCACCTCACTCGCCGCCTCGGAGGAGCGGTGCGCCAAATTGCGTACCTCTCCCGCAACCACGGCAAAGCCCTTACCTTGTTCTCCTGCACGGGCGGCCTCAACCGCCGCATTCAGTGCCAATAGATTCGTCTGGAAGGCGATAGAATCAATCACACCAATAATATCGGCAATACGACCACTGGAGTCTCGAATCCCCTCCATCGCCTCAATCGCCTGCTTAACAATCGTATCCCCCTCTCCTGCCAGCTCGCTAGCCTCTTTAGACAGCGTACTCGCCTGATCGAGATGTCCCTGGCTCTGCTGAATACTCTGGTTCATCCCCTCCATATTCGCGGTTGTCTCTGACAGCGCCTGTGACTGCATAGCAATGCGTTCGGAGAGCGCCCCATTGCCACTGACCATATCGTTAGCCCCCAGCTCAACCTCAGCCGCAACCCCTCGTACCTGTTTCACCATATCGTGCAAATTATCGACGGTGTCATTGATTGAGTTCTTTAAGGTTAAGAAGTCGCCCTTATACTCACCCACCATTCGCTGCGTCAAATCACCGTTAGAGACCTCAGGCAACACCTGTTCAACCTCTTGCAGTGGGGCCTGTAGTACATCCAGCATGCTGTTAATGCCATCCCCAAGCTCATGCAGATACCCTTCATAGCTGGTGGTATCGAGACGCTGCTGAATATCACCCTGCACTGCGGCATCAATCAGGCCTTGAATATCATTCTGGATATTGTGCATCTCAGTCTTGTCGTGCCACTCTGCAATGGTACCTAAACGTTCGCCCGTCTCATTAAAGACCGGGATAAAAATTTGTTGAAGGATGCGCCCAGCCACCGTTACGGTCGATGTATGACCATTGACATCCATATCATCTAGGATCTTCTGGATGGCAGCAGGGTCACGGTGAAAATTATGGATATTCCCTCCCACCAACTCATCCACGGAGAAGCTGGGGAGGACCTCACGAATCATCGACTCACGCTCCCGAAAGAAGCCTTCAACCGCCTTATTGAGATAGAGGATCTCCCCTTTAGGCCCGGCCAACATCACGTTGCTGGTGACATTATCCAGTGCCACCTTCAATTTTAGCGCCTCATTTTTCTCTGAAACAATCTTCCCAAACAGGTTCTGCTGCATATGATCGAGCGCGTTGATCAGGTCTACTGCCTCATTCTTCTGCTCAGTATGATGGTCAATGACTGTGGAAAAATCACCGCTGGCAATACGCCGTGCCGCCTCTACCGCAATACGCAGTGGAGCTGTGATCCCCCGTGAGATAAACAGTGAGATGGCAATCGCGATGGCCATACCAATCACAAACAGCAGTGCAATATTGAGGAAGGTGCGTGGCCCAATCTCTTCCAGAGAGTCAACACGGAACAGTACCCGCAGCTCACCCCCATTATCCAATCCTGAGAGAGGCACAACCATATAGAGCCGGTAGGGGTCATAACTCCAGTGACTCTTCTCTTCCGTAGCGCCTGTGAACTGCTCAAACAGACCTAAATCCTCCCCCACCATCTCTCCTCGTTGGAACTGGTGCTGTATCTCACGTGGCGGCTGTTTCGGGGAGAACGGAGTCGCCTCACGCGCTTCACTCATCCCCTTCATCTCCAGCCAGAGCAGGTCCGGATTGGCCTCATACAGCGCCTTGGCATCAGCAGAACGTAGCTTCATGATGTTGGCACCATTAATTGAGCGGGTCGCCAAACCTACCACGGGCTCTAGTGAGATACGCGCCTTCTCATATAGGTGCTCCCGTTCGCTATCCACACTGCTGCTATATTGGCTGACTGCCATAATGATCAATGCAATGGCACTCGGCAAGATTGCAACCAACAGAATCGACCCACGAATAGAGTGGGGCAGTAGTGACTTCAGCAATGTCTTTATCCTCTTAAAGATACAGCAACAACAAGCAATGGCAGGCTACCTATAGCCAATCCGACTTGAACTCTTATTTTGCAGTACCGCACTGCCCATTGAGACAGAACGCCTCATAACCGGTATGGCAGACAATACAGGTCTCCTCACTCAGCTGGGGCATGGCATTGGTCAGATTCTTTCCATCTTCACCATAGGTACGATAGACCGGCAGACCATTGCTGTAGCCGGTAAACATGATCGCTTTAAGGTCGATCAGGTGCAGTGCCATCTGTGGTCCATCACTAAAGTGGCCGTCACGTTTCTGATAGTTTGACTCAGAGCCCGGAGCAACCAAGATATTGACCTTGCCTGGCCCCCCTTCACGCAGTGCACAGTAGGTGGCAACCGTCTCCTGGTAGATCGGCGGCAGTGATGAGACATCCGCCTCACAACCTGGCAACGCACCAATCCCTGTTAGTGTGGTGTTAACCCCTTTCCATTCACTCCAGTTCGCAGGAAACTCAAAGGCTATCGCTCCTGAGGAGAGGGTAGCAAGTGAAGCGGTGAATAGCATGGCAATGGTTTTTTTCATTGGGGAATTCCTTAATTGTCAGAATGTCATTTGAGTATACAAGCGGGTTTCACCTTCGTCTATCTAGAGGTACCCTAGGAACCTGTCCGAGATATAGAGAACCTACTGCAAATCCCATAAAAGCCATAATCTGAGCCTATCGAATTCGTTAAATAGCGACACTATTCGCCTCATTCAATAGGCTCACCTTATAATTTTTCTGTGATTTTCGCTACGGCTTCTATTCTCGGACAAGCTCCTAGACTCATTTGGGCAACTCAAAACAGAGTTCATCAGGCAGCATTTTCTGAATCTCTCTGCGCAATAATGCTTCATCAATCGGTTTACGCAACAGGCTGAAACCTTCTCCAATCTGCTCTTCAAGGAGTTCATTTTTGTAGTCACTATATGCCGTAAAGAAAATAATTGGCAGATTTGGATTCTGCTCACGCAGCCCCAAGGCGGTCTCCAATCCATCAATTCCGGGGGGCATCCGCATATCCAGCAGAACTAAATCAAAGGGGGTGCCTGCTGCGGCCATCTCCCCAAAAACCCGTAAGGCATCTAACCCTTGGCTTACAGTAACCGCTCTACAGTGGCTAGGGGCGTGCTCTTGTAGAGGGTCTTCGCCCTCCAACAAGGAGAACATCTCATCTAGCTCTTGATCAGTATCCTGCTCTTCTGGCGTAGCGGGTAAACCCAGCGCCAGCCGATAGTAGTCGATAACTCTTGGATCATCATCAGCAATCAGCAGATGTGGCTCTCTATGCATTTTTATCAACTTTAATCGGTAGTTCAACAACCATAATCGCCCCCTGATTCTCCCCATCGCTCTCTGCGTAGAGCTCTCCATTGAGATGATGCACAAAATTGATGGCAGAATGCAAGCCATAACCACTGCCTGTCACTTTGTTGGTCTGTCCAAACTGGAAAATCTGCTCCAGACGCTCCTTAGCGATACCACACCCATTGTCACTAATGGTTAATACAAAACGCCCCCCATCCTCACTCTCTGGAATCAGAATTCGGGTAGAGAGTTCAATACGCCCCTGATGAGAGTATTGGTGACGAATCCGTTCACCAATCGCCTCCATGCTATTTTTGATGAAGTTCATCACCATCTGAATCATCGGATTTCTGGGCAACTCTACCCGCCGCAGTTCTGGATCAAGCGTCTGCACCACCTCAATGCCAAACTTATCGACCCGGTCATGAATCAAGCTCAAGGTATCACTCAACATGCCACTAAAATCAAAACGGGTGATATGGGTATCTGGACGCGCTGCTCTCTGCTGAAGCTGAATAATCTCTCCAATATGGTGTATACCCAATTCTAGCTTATTCAGGTACTGCATCATCTTCTCTTCACTGCGCAATCCCCCGAGAATTTTCACCCCCGCCTGTAACACTTGCGTATCACGTTGAATCTGAGCCTCAAGCTGCTCAGCAGTATGGTGTGGCTGCTGACAACTCTCCTGAGCCTTTAACAACCCTTTTTCAAGGCGTTCAATCTGGGATGGAATACGCCCTAAGTGCATCAATGAACCATGCATTCCGGTCACAATATTACCGATATTGTGCAGAATCGAGGCGCTCATCTCTGCAATACCCGCCTGAAAAGCTGCGTACTGTTGTGCCTCATCCCCTTTGATACGGTCACTGATATCAATCACCACCATCAAGGTTTCATGCCCTAAATCCTCACTATGGACCTCAACCAGCGGCACAAATTGCACCAATGCAGTAGCCACCCCCTCTTGGCGATGAATTTCATGTTGAATACGCCCTTCGGGGTGTGATCGTAAGGGGAGCCTCAAGGCATCTCCATATGGGTCGATAGCACTCCCTTCAGGGTTCTCCCCAAACAGCTCATGAAAACTGGGGTTAATCGAGATAACCTGCTCATCGTCATAGAGCATCATCGCCACCGGAAGCGCCTGAATTAAATTAGAGAAACGGTGATTTTCTTGCTGTAACAGCTGGTTAGTCTCATACAGCTCCAAACTCTTCTGTTCTAGCAGTCGCTCTGCCTCTTTACGCGCAATGCGCAATGCGCTCACGCTTGAATCGCCGTTCCAGCAGTGCAATCTGTTTCTCCAGCGCCTCCATTCAGCTATCCCCCTTTAAGCATTACAGTTGACTGGTAATGGTAAAACGCATGTGGTTACCGATACCGTTTGAGAGGTCCACTTCTTCAACCGATAGCTGCTCCCCAAAGTAGATGGCGCTCCCCTGGATCAGCCCTTTTGCCAGTGCTGAAAAGGGGCGCTTTGACTGGTACTCCATCATCAGTTGATTACCCGTTCGCTGGGTTTTAAAACGGGGCAGCTCTGCCTCGGGATAGAGTTTAAGTACCTCAACATGGATGTGGTTATCGACACTCTCCAAAAAATCCAGCGTACTCTCGGCCTTTTCAAAGAAGCTAGGATAGATCTCGGCAAAGCGCCCGGCTAGATGGGTACCAAAGGTGGTAACCAGTTCATTCATCTCTACACCTGAAGCCTTGGAAAGCTCTGTCACCAGCTCTACCAACTCTAGATGGTCATAAACCCCTACACTGGTATAGCTCCCACCAGAGTCTAGTTTTGCAGAGGCCGCCTCGATAATATCGTCGGCCATTTGGGGAGAGAACTCCTCCTCCACCATCTCAATAAATTCTGAAAAAACAATTCCTTTCATGCTGACACCCAATAGCAGATAATAGTAATTGACTATTATCAATTAATATAAAGCATTACACGCTACAGAACCTTGCGGTAATACGCAAGTCATCTCCCAACTGGCGCAACTCATCAATCTTTAGCGCGACCTTCTGCTCCATACTTTTTAACGGTAATGTAAAGAGCGCACGCCCCTCACTCCCCATTAACAGAGGAGCGGTATAGATAACCAGCTCATCGGCCAACTGCTGTTCAACAAAGGCGCCTGCCAAGGTGGCCCCCGCCTCAACATGGAGCTCATTAACCTCCAACTCAGCCAACTTTCCCAACAACTCGCTGAGGTCCAACCCCTGCTCTGTCGAAGGTAGCTGCAGCACTCTGACTTGAGGGTGCTGTAACCAACCTTGAGGAGCGACAGCCCCCTCCGCAATCACCATCAGCACTGGGCTCTCTATCGTAAAAAGCTTTGCCGTTGCGGGTGTCTTCGCCTGAGGATCTAAAATCACTCTTAATGGTGGTTTAAACGACTGCTCCAAATCACGTACATTGAGTGAAGGGTCATCCGCCAACACCGTCCCCACTCCGCTCAAGATGGCCGAGCTGCGTGCTCGCAATCGCTGCACATCATGACGTGCGGCAGCACCGGTAATCCACTGACTCTCTCCCGAGGCCATGGCTGTACGCCCATCTAAACTCTGCGCCATCTTCACCCGTACATAGGGGCGACTATAGCGCATGCGCTGTAAAAAACCGGGGTTGACCTGCTCCGTCCCCTCCGGCATCAGACCACTGACAACCTCAATACCCGCTGCCTGCAGCTTACGAATACCGTTGCCGGATACAGCAGGGTTGGGGTCTTGCAGTGCAATCACTACACGCACAACTCCCGCCGCAATCAGAGCCTCACTACAAGGGGGGGTTTTACCGTGGTGACTACAGGGCTCTAGGGTAACGTAGGCGGTTGCCCCCACAGCCCGCTCACCAGCCGCTTGTAGCGCATGAATCTCGGCATGAGGACCACCTGCCTCAATATGATACCCCTCACCCACAACATCTCCCTGCTTGACCAGCACACACCCCACCCGAGGGTTGGGATTGGTAGTAAAGAGTCCTTTTGCAGCCAGCCGATGGGCCTGTGCCATCCAGCAATGGTCTTCAGCGGAGAATGGCGTTATCTCTCCCATTAACTCTGTCCATCACTATAGGGGTCACCATTTTCACCAGTCAGCAGCTGAAGCTGACTATTATTACGCCCCAAACGGGTATCCTGCTCCATCCGCTCCACCATTTCACGAAAGGCATTCACATCCTGAAAGCTACGGTAGACCGAGGCAAAACGGATATAGGCAACCTCATCCAGATTACGCAACTCATCCATCACCCACTCACCCAACTCACGAGCAGGGACTTCTCGCTCTCCTGTCGCATGAAGACGATGGCGAATACGCTCAATGGCCGCATCAATATATTCCGTCTCAACCGGCCGTTTCTCCAGCGCACGCAGAAAACCACGGCGCAGACGACTCTCATCATAGGGCTGGCGATTGCCATCACTCTTGATAATTCTTGGAGTGACCAGATCGACCATCTCAAAGGTGGTAAAGCGCTCGCTACAGGCCTGACACTCACGCCGTCTGCGCACTTGCTCTCCCTCTCCAACCAGTCGGGAATCTACAACGCGGGTATCTTCCGCTTTACAGAATGGACATCGCATTAGCGTATAGCGCCTTGGCGATATTGTGATTGCAGCACGCTGCAAGAAGACACCTGTGTGCAGTCGAGCGCAATCACAACATCACTAACCCTTTTCATCTATTTATAGACAGGGAACTGAGCACAAAGTGCAACCACCTGCGCCTTAATGGTTTCAATGTTGGCGCTATTGTTGACATCATCCATCACATCGCACATCCAGCCTGCCAGCGTGATGGACTCTGCCTCACCAAAGCCACGGGTGGTGATCGCTGGGGTACCAACACGGATACCACTGGTGACGAAGGGTGACTGTGGGTCATTGGGTACTGCATTTTTGTTAACGGTGATGTTGGCTGCACCCAGTGCGGCGTCTGCCTCTTTGCCGGTAATACCCTTCTTGATCAGATCAACCAAAAAGAGGTGGTTGTCAGTGCCACCGGAGACCACGTTGTAATCTCGCTCCAAGAAGACTTTAGCCATTGCATCAGCATTGACCTTAACTTGGTGCTGGTAACTCTTGAACTCTGGCTCCAGCGCCTCTTTGAAGGCGACTGCCTTAGCGGCAATCACATGCATCAACGGACCACCTTGGGTTCCGGGGAAAACCACGGAGTTGAGTTTCTTCTCAAGATCGGGGTTAGATTTTGCCAGAATGATACCGCCACGAGGGCCACGTAGTGTCTTATGCGTGGTTGTGGTGGTGACATCCGCAATCTGGACGGGATTGGGGTACTCACCTGCGGCAATCAAACCCGCAACATGGGCCATATCAACAAACAGGTAGGCGCCCACCTCATCTGCGATATCACGGAAACGCTGCCAATCGATCTCTCTAGAGTAGGCGGAGAAACCGGCAACAATCATCTTCGGCTTGTGCTCACGCGCTAGAGTCTCAACCTCCTCATAATCCAGCAATCCGGTCTCATTATTCAGACCATACTGTACCGCCTTGTAGATCTTGCCAGAGAAGTTAGGTTTAGCGCCATGCGTCAGGTGGCCACCGGCATCCAGACTCATCCCCAGTACGGTATCACCCGGCAGGCAGAGTGCCTGATAAACCGCTGCATTGGCCTGCGAACCAGAGTGTGGCTGTACATTGGCATAATCAGCACCAAACAGCTCTTTAGCACGGTCAATCGCCAGCTGCTCCGCAATATCTACATACTCACAGCCGCCATAGTAGCGCTTACTGGGGTACCCTTCGGCATACTTATTGGTCAACTGTGAACCCTGCGCCTCCATGACACGGGGGCTGGTGTAGTTTTCAGAGGCGATCAGCTCAATATGCTCCTCCTGTCTGCGCTCTTCACTCTGCATTGCACTCCACAGCGCATCATCATATCCAGCAATTGTCTGATCTTTTGAAAACATTGGGGGTTCCTCTTACACAATCTATAGTTAAAGTTGCGTGCTATTTTACCATAGCAAATTCCTCCTCAAGCAATCGATAGCACGATCAAAGCAGAGCATCATGACAGGACGATAAATCACTCGGTAGAGTTGTTTTTTGCCATTAATAGGGGAGATTTGTAACAAAACTGTAACAATTTGCCAGACATTAAGTATTACTTAATTGTTTTTGCTTGTAATTGCACATAGAGTGCCTAGACTTTTTACGCAGAGGAGCGAAAAACCCAATGTCAAGCATTCAGCCATGCGTGAGCCACAAGTAGTTTTTGGCACACGCCTTAAGCAAGCAAGACAGCAGTCTGGACTATCCCAAAAGCAGCTGGGGCTAGAGATCGGTATCGATCCAGCAACAGCCAGCCCACGGGTAAACCAGTATGAGAACAACCGTCACCGTCCAGGTGACCAGACCATCTCAAAACTAGCTGACGCGCTAAAGGTCCCAATTGCCTTCTTCTATGCCGAGGATGATGGGCTGGCACAGCTCATTCTGCTGTGTGTGCAGCTAGATAAAGAGCAGCAGCGCGTTTTGGCAGACTACATCAAAGAGAAGTACGGTGTTGGGTACTGCCTTTCAATATAAACCAGATAGAATCAATGCATCACCGAGGGAGGGGGAAACTATGGGAGAGCGGGTTAAATTACCATCTAAAAAAGAGGAGATTCAAGAGATCTCCTCTGCACTACATGCAATCAGCCACCCTACACGGCTGAAGATTCTCTGTTTTCTGGGCGATGAGGAGAGGATCGTCAATGAAATTCTGGAGCATGCGGGGAGCACACAGAGCAATATCTCTCAACACATTGAGGTCTTGCGCAAAGCAGGGATCATCCACTCTAGACGCGCCCATAATCGCGTCTACTGTTCGGTTAAAACCACAGACCTACTACCTATTATTACCAAGATTCGTGAACTCTTCTGTGATACAGAGGAAGAGCTGGCTTTGGGGTATCTCTAAGAGGAGATCTCTAAGAGCGCTTCTGCCACTCGCCAAAGAAGAAGCTCTTGAGCCACACCTTCAGCTCCCCTACCATGCCCGACTCTACAGAGGGCGATGAAGCTGTTGTGACACTGCTGACCTGTTCGGCACGCTGCTGACGATAGGCTTTCCACCCCTGATCCGCCACTGAAGTGACGGGGATAGGCTCCTCCTCATCCAGTGGATCATCACCCACCGCTTCTGTCTCGACGGCTGCTGGCGCAGGCTGTTGTGGTGCTACAGGAGGTGCAGTCGGTGCTTGGGTAGTCTGGTACTCCAACAAGCGCAGCAGTCTACGATTATCCTCACGCAGATCATCCAGCTCATCTCTCAACTCGTGAATCATCCCCCGCAAGTCCGTCAGTTCTCGCGCCGTGATATAGGGGTCTCCTCCCGGTGCAGCACTCTGGCTCTGTGTTACCTCAGTCGGCTCAGCCAAAGAGGGGGAGTCATTAAAGTTGATCTCATCAAAAACACGCAGCAGTTCTGAAGTTTCAACCCGGCGTTTACCATCCTTTCCTACCATGTAGGCGAGATCACCACGGCTGAACATCCGGTAAATGCTCGAACGGCTCTTACCAGTGAGTTCACACACCTCTTTGATACTGTGTAGCATCGCTCTAAATTATTTTCAATTCCCCAAGACAGCTTGATGATACACCCTGAGACAGCGCTTGTCTGCTAAGCAGATCATCCACTTCGCACCACCTCTCCACTATACAAGTCACGGATCTCACTCGGCTGTGCGACACCACCTGTCCCACCCCATAAAATGGTATCCAGTTGATTCCCGAATGCTTTCTTGACCATCACTCCACTGCGCTGCGCAGGGTGACCTGCCCGATTGGCACTGGTTGAGACCAGAGCTCCGTCCACTGTTTCACACAGCTGTACCACCGGAGCAAAATGGGTAATTCTCACTGCAATCCGCTTATGCTCTCCGGTAATCCACCACGGAGCCTGCTTTGAGGCGGGTACCAACCAGGTGGTTGGGCGTGACTGCTGTTGTGAAATTTTTTTCAGATCTTGTGAATGTCTCAGCGCAATCCATGGCTCCAACTGTTCTCCATCGGAGGCGATCAGGATCAACCCTTTGGCCGGGTCGCGTTGCTTAAGCCGCAACAGCCGCAATACCGCCTCCTCATTGGCAGGGTCACAACCCAACCCATAGACCGACTCAGTGGGATAGGCAAAAACCCCTCCCGCGGCGAATAGTCGGGAAAATCGCCGCAACTGCCAGTGTGTGTACTGAGGCGTATACTGTTTATGTAACATAATGTAATAGTTGTGTTTTTTCAAAATCTCTACGATAAGATCCGCTCATCTTCATTTTATGAGATCAAAGCCTTGACCCTCTATACCCGTCTTACCCTCTCTCTTGGCACTCTTCTAATCTTGCTAGCGACATCAGCCTCACTCGCCGCCCCTCGCATCACACTGAATCAACTACAGCTGCACAACGAGCCTCCAGCAACCCTACCTACACTCTCCGGCAAACATTACGCCACCTTTGCGCTAGAGTTTGAGCAACAAGTACCGCTCCCCAACCTATTCACCCTCAACGACGGCCAAAAGCTGATTCTTGACCTCCCTGAAACAGACAATAGGGCAGCACCCCCTTCACTGAAACAGGGGGGGATCATAGAGAATCTCACCATTGCCAACAACCACCACGCCACACGAATCCTATTTGATCTGCTACGCCCCCTCTCATATCAACTACACCAGAGTGAGAACACCCTTTATCTCACACTGTTTGAACCCAGAACAGCAAGCCAAACAGCCTCCCCAAAAATTACACGGATCAACCTCTCACTGGAGCAAGAGCCCCTTTCCAGTGCACTACAAAAGATCGCACAAGATGCGGGACAAAACCTGATCCTCAACGGCGAGATTACAGGCACCACCTCCATCCAGTTACAGCAGGTCCACTGGAGAGCAGCCTTTGAACTGCTGATTCAACAGCACCAGCTACAGCTGGAGGAGAGAGATGGCGTTCTTCTGGTCAGCCCACCCATACCAGAACCTTCTACCCCCGCAACAACAGCGATACCTGCTCTACCTGCCTCCCTGAAGACCGAACTGATCCCTCTCCACTACGCCGATGCTGCCGACCTGAAACAGACACTGGAGAGTAACCAGAAAAACCCACTACTCTCCGAGCATGGGGTACTGGGGATTGACGAACGCACCAACACCCTATTGATTCAGGATGAGGCGGAACGAATGGAGCAGATCCGCACCCTGATTAAGCAGCTTGATACCCCCTCCAAACAGGTGCTAATCGAGTCTCGCATTGTAATCGCCGCCAACGACTTTAGTAGCGAATTGGGCGCACGTCTCGGTGTCTCTCATCTGGAAGCGACTCAACAGCAGTGGGGATTCTCCCTCTCCGGCAGCAGTGAAGCCGCCAATAGCGCACTCTCCGGCACTACCCCCGTACTAGACCAGCGGCTCTCCGTTAACCTCCCCGTTGCCGCTGCTGCGGGACGGGTTGGTTTAACACTGGCAAAACTCTCCACAGGGAGCCTCATCGATCTCGAACTCTCTGCCGCACAGCTGGAGGGGAAGACCGAAATTGTCGCCACCCCGCGCATCATCACCTCTAACGGCTACGAGGCATCCATTCAGCAGGGTGTACAGATCCCCTATCGCTCCGACACCCTGAGCGGCGGCACCGATGTAAGCTTCAAAGATGCGGTGATGGAACTGAAGGTGACCCCGCAAATCACCCCAGATCACCAAATTATCCTCACCTTACAGGTAAAAAAGGATGCCGTAGGCGGTATTCTCTGCAACAATTGCGAACCAAGCGTAGATACCCGCGAAGTGAAGACTCGGGTTATGATAGGCGATGGAGAGACGCTGGTGATCGGCGGCATCTATGAGGAGCGCAAAACCGGTGCTGAAAATCGGATTCCTCTGCTGGCTGATCTACCCATTATCGGTCCCCTGTTCAAAAACAGGCGTGAGACCGATGGGCAGGGGGAGTTACTGATCTTTATTACACCCTCGATTCTCCAACCACCAACGGGATAAACAAGGCAGTGAACTGAATTGAGCAGAATTAGACAGAACATCTTTCTAGTGGGGCTGATGGGAGCAGGAAAATCAACCATCGGTAAACGGCTGGCCGAGAGCTTGGGAAAAGAGTTTCTCGACAGCGATCATGAGATTGAGGCACGTACGGGGGTATCCATCCCTACCATCTTTGATATTGAGGGGGAGTCTGGCTTTCGCAACCGCGAGAGCAATGTCATCGATGAGCTGAGTCAAAGCAAGGACATCGTCTTGGCAACCGGAGGCGGCGCGATACTACGCCCCGAAAACCGCTCTCACCTTGCCGCACGAGGGTTGGTGATCTACCTCTGCGCCACCGCAGAGCAGCTTCACAAGCGCACCCGCCATGACCGTAACCGCCCCCTGCTACAGAATAAAGACCCTCTCAGTACGCTACAGGCACTACTGGACGAACGTGATCCACTCTACCGTGAGGTCGCCGATCTGGTGGTAGAGACCGATGACCGCTCTGTACAGCAGGCGATCCCTGAGCTGATTGAGAAGATAGAGAAACTGGCATGAGCACAGAGAGACCACATACCCTGAATGTTGATCTGGGTGAGCGCAGCTACCCCATCCATATTGGCAGCAACCTGTTGGGTGACCCACAGTGGGTGAGCGAGCATGTACACGGCACCCAAGTGATGATTGTCACCAACGAGACCATCGCCCCACTCTACCTAGAGCAGACCCGTAAGGCATTTGAGGGGTTTCAGGTAGAGACCGTAATCCTTCCCGATGGCGAACAGTACAAAAATCTAGAGGTATGGAACCAAATCTTTGATGCCCTGCTCTCCAAACGCTTTGATCGCAAATGCACACTGGTTGCACTCGGCGGCGGGGTCATTGGCGACATCACCGGCTATGCCGCAGCCAGCTATCAGCGCGGGGTCCACTTTATCCAGATCCCCACCACACTACTGGCACAAGTCGACTCCTCTGTTGGGGGCAAGACTGGGGTCAACCACCCGCTTGGCAAGAACATGATTGGTGCCTTCCACCAGCCACAGTGTGTATTGGCCGATACCAGCACCCTGAATACACTGGATGACCGACAGCTGAGCGCCGGAATTGCCGAGGTGGTGAAATATGGACTGATCCGCGACCCCGATTTTTTCAGCTGGCTGGAGCAGAATATGGCGCAGCTAATCGAGCGTGATCCCACGGCTCTTGCCTACGCCGTCCAGCGCTCTTGTGAAAATAAGGCTGAGGTGGTTGCTGCCGATGAGCTAGAAGCGGGACAACGCGCCCTACTCAACTCCGGCCACACCTTCGGTCATGCGATTGAGGCAGGCATGGGTTACGGGGCTTGGCTACATGGTGAGGCCGTGGCTGCTGGGATGATGATGGCCTCTGACCTCTCGATGCGTGAGGGGTGGATAGAGGCGAGCGATGTAGAGCGGCTACAAAAACTGCTACAACAGGCAAATCTCCCTGTGGCGGGTCCACCCGATCTCTCTGCAGAGCGCTACCTCGATATTATGTCGGTCGATAAGAAGGCAGAGGCCGGGCAGATCCGTTTTGTACTGCAGAAGGCGATTGGCGATGCCATCGTCACCGACCAGTTCTCACCGCAGAAGCTACAAGAGACACTCTCTCACTGCCGCCAACCCTAATCCAGACCCACCATGGCCGATCCCTGTAACCTGATCCACTACGCTGCGCACGACAGCTCTACCCGGGGGCGCATCCATAATGAAGCATCCCCCCGTTACCGTAGCGCCTTCCAGCGCGACCGTGATCGCATCGTCCACTCTACCGCCTTTCGTCGACTAGAGTACAAGACCCAGGTCTTCGTCAACCACGAGGGCGACCTCTACCGCACCCGCCTTACCCATAGCGTAGAGGTGGCACAGATCAGCCGCTCCATCGCTCGCACCCTGCGCCTGAATGAGGATCTAACCGAGGCTATTGCACTGGCACATGACCTCGGCCACACCCCATTCGGCCATGCAGGACAAGATGCACTCAACCACTGTATGCAACCCTACGGCGGCTTTGAGCACAACTTCCAGTCACTACGGGTGGTGGACCATCTAGAGGAGAAGTACGCCCAGTTTGCTGGACTCAATCTTACCTTTGAATCACGCGAAGGGATCCTTAAGCACTGTAGCCTCGCCAATGCCAAAACCGTCGGGGCCGTGGGCGAACGCTTCCTCAACAAGGGACAGCCCAGCCTAGAGGCACAGTTAGTCAACCTCGCCGATCAGATCGCCTACAACAACCATGATGTGGATGATGGGCTGCGCGCAGGGCTGATCAACATAGAGCAGCTACAAGAGATCCAACTGTTTGAGGAGCAGTATGCCGTGGTACGCTCACAGTATCCCAAACTGAGTCAGCGCCGTACCATCCATGAGGTGGTACGGCGCATGATCAACCGACTGGTGATCGATCTGGTAGAGACCAGCACCCAGCTCATCACTACAGCCAATCCAGCTGATATAGAGGCGGTTCGCCAGCAACCACAGCCACTAATTCAATTTAGTGAGAAGCAGCATGAACTCAACCAAAAACTGAAACAGTTCCTGCGTGAAAAACTCTACCGCCACTACCGAGTAATGCGCATGAGCCGCAAGGCCGAGCAGATCATCACTCAACTGTTTAACGCCTTTATGGAGGAGCCTCGCATCCTTCCTGATGAACAGTATGAACTGCTGATGGCACAGCGCGAGCCAGAACGTCCTCGAATCATCGCCGACTATATCGCCGGGATGACCGACCGCTATGCGCTCTCTGAGCATCAGAAGATCTTTAGCCCCCCCACCCCTACGGTGTAGGCTGCCCTGTATGTCGCCTCCACCATTCGAGCGCATTCTCCAACAGCTGGCTACCCACCTTAGTCGCCCTATTCAATACCAGAGCCAGCAGAGGCTCTATGGTGGTGATATCAACCAGAGTTTCCTGCTCAAGACAGCAAGCAATGAACGCCTCTTTATCAAGCTCAACAAAACCAGTCGTCTCTCCATGTTTGAGGCAGAGGCAGCCGCACTACAGGAGATGGCTCACTCCAACACCATTCGTGTACCTACCCCACTGTTAGCGAATAGTGAGGGCAGCTATGCCTTTCTTGTGATGGAGTATATTGAGATGGGTGGCTCCACACAAAAATCTGAGGAGACACTCGGTCAACAGCTGGCCGCCATGCACCAAGTCACTCGCCCCCACTTTGGATGGAACCGTGACAACACCATCGGCTCTACCCCACAACTCAATACCGAAAGCAGTGACTGGACTAAATTTTGGCGTGATCAGCGGCTGGCACCACAGCTACGTTGGGCCAGCAGCAAAGGGGCTAGCAGCACTCTCCTCAACCAAGGGGAAGAGCTACTCAATGCACTGGATACACTACTGGCAGACCATACCCCCACCCCCTCACTACTCCACGGCGACCTTTGGGGGGGCAACTGGTCTACCACCCAAAGCGGTGAACCAATCCTCTATGACCCCGCCCTCTACTATGGGGACCGTGAAACCGATCTCGCAATGACGGAGCTATTTGGTGGTTTTTCACAAAACTTCTATGATGCCTACAATGAGACGTGGCCTCTGAATGAGGGCTACAAGTGGCGCAAGCAACTCTACAACCTCTATCACATCCTCAACCATTTCAATCTGTTTGGCGGCGGATATGGTCGACAGGCAACGCAGATGATCACCTCTCTACTGCATCGATAATCCCCTTTGCACACTGTTGCTGTTAATTTCTTATCCGGTCATTCAAAACCTCAACTGGTAATCAACCGCTTATTACTCCGATAATCACGTCACTCTTGTTGTGGTTATGGTCTTGCCTATTGAGCCACCTCAAGAATTTATCGATCAATGATGAACCAGAAGACGCAGCAACCACTGCTTGCCAGATCTGGTTCCAGAATGGACATAGGAGTCAAAAATTATGCGTATTATTCTTCTGGGCGGCCCTGGTGCTGGTAAAGGTACACAAGCGAACTACATTAAAGAGAAGTTCAACATTCCTCAGATCTCCACCGGCGACATGCTGCGTGCTCACGTAAAGTCTGGCTCTGAGCTGGGTGTGGCTGCGAAGAAGATCATGGACGAGGGTGGTCTGGTCTCTGACGACATCATCATGGGCATGGTTAAAGAGCGCATCACTGAAGATGATTGTGCCAACGGTTACCTGTTCGACGGTTTCCCACGCACCATTCCTCAGGCGGAAGCCCTGAAAGAAGCTGGCGTTCCTATCGATGCCGTTGTAGAGATCGACGTGCCTGACGAAGAGATCGTTAAGCGTATGTCTGGCCGCCGTGTACACGTCGCCTCAGGCCGCACCTACCACATTGTATTCAATCAACCTAAGGTTGAGGGTAAGGATGATGAGACTGGCGAAGATCTGATCCAGCGTGACGACGACCAAGAAGATACGGTACTGAACCGCCTGAAGATCTATCATGACCAGACTGAGCCATTGATCAGCTTCTACGGCAACGAAGATTGCAACTACGTTAAGGTCAACGGCGTAGGTGGTGTTGATGACATCAAGCAGCAGATCTTTGATGGTCTGGGTAGCTAAGAGACGCCGTAAGGTTTAACCAACCTCACACAAAGGCCGGGCCGCTTTCAGCAGCCCGGCCTTTTTTATGCCCACAAGAGCATGCGAAAAATAATTTTATAACGCATAGAAAAACAGTGTTTTATTATTCAACAAATCTCTTGTAGAATGCTTTCCAGTTGCTGAGGGAGGAGACCACAACAGGTAGCCCGAAGCCCAAGTTTGAAATAATAGATTTTCTAACCGAAACAAAATTACACTTTTAAGGATTCAATCATGAAAAAAATTATCGCTACTATCGCTCTTGTCGCTTTCGCTTCTAGTGCTTCTGCTTTCTTCGGTGGTTCAGACAACAACCAGTCTGGTTACGGTACTGGTGCTGCTGACGGCGCTATGGATGGAAAGGGCCGCGGCGCTGCTAAGGGCAAGGGCGACGCAGAGGGTAACTTCAGCATGACGGTAAACGCTTCTGGTAAGGGCTCTTCTGACATGCAGGCTGATATGGACGCTGCTAACAACACCCGTATGAACGGCACTTCTGACCTGCGCACTGAGAACAGCCCAGCTCATTACCCAATGGCTCCAATGGCACCTGCTGCTCAATAAGCACTCTGGTTTAGCCAAAAGAGAGATTGCTCTCTGATGAAAAGCCTCGGTATCTTTCGGTATCGGGGCTTTTCAATGTCTGAACAGAACCAAATCAAGATAAGAATATATTTATAGCCAATAGAAATAAAGAATTTCAATATTCAACAACTTTCTTATATAATGCTTTTCAGTTGCTGAGGGAGGAGACCACAAATAGGTAGCCCTAAGCCCCAGTTTAAAATAATAGATTTTCTAACCGAAACAAAATTACACTTTTAAGGATTCAATCATGAAAAAAATTATCGCTACTATCGCTCTTGTCGCTTTCGCTTCTAGTGCTTCTGCTTTCTTCGGTGGTTCAGACAACAACCAGTCTGGTTACGGTACTGGTGCTGCTGACGGCGCTATGGACGGAAAGGGTCGCGGCGCTGCTAAGGGCAAGGGTAATGCAGAGGGTGACTTCAGCATGACTATCAACGCTTCTGGTAAGGGTTCTTCTGACATGCAGGCCGATATGGACGCTGCTAACAACACTCGCATGACTGGCAACTCTGATCTGCGCACTGAGAACCGCCCTGGGTACTACCCAATGGCTCCTGCTGCTCCAGTAGCTCGGTAAGAGAACACGCTTACAAAAAAAGCCCCGCACTCTTTTGAGTGCGGGGCTTTTTTATGTACTACAACTTAATCTTGGTGATATTGACCACTCAACTCATGCACCGCCTCGACAAAGACACCCGCATTCTCTGGGTCAACAAACTGGTGAATACCATGCCCCAGATTAAAGATATGGCCTGAACCAGTGCCATAACGCTGCAGAATGGTCGCCACCTCTTGGCGAATCCGCTCTGGCGTACCATAGAGTACCGCAGGGTCCATATTGCCTTGTAGCGCAACACGATCCCCAACACGGGCACGTGCATCACCAATATCTACCGTCCAGTCCAGCCCCAGCGCATCACAACCGGTATCGGCCATCGACTCCAGCCAGAGGCCACCACCCTTGGTAAAGAGGATCACAGGGACCTTACGCCCATCATTTTCACGGGTGAGGCCATCCACAATCTGCTGCATATAGTGCAGTGAGAACTCTTTGTAGGCCTCATGAGAGAGCGCTCCACCCCAGCTATCAAATACCATCACCGCCTGTGCACCTGCAGCAATCTGTGCATTGAGATAGGAGGTGACGGATCGCGCTGTGATATCCAGAATTTTATGCAGCGAAGCGGGGTCTGAATACATCATCCCCTTGGTGATAGCGTACTCCTTGCTCGATTTACCTTCGACCATGTAGGTTGCAAGGGTCCATGGGCTACCCGCAAAACCGATCAGCGGTACCCGGCCATTCAGCTCACGACGAATGGTGCGTACTGCATCCATCACATACTTCAGCTCACCCTCTGGATCAGGGACAAACAATTTTTCAATATCTGCAGGGGTACGCAGTGGGCGCTCAAAGTTAGGCCCTTCACCCTCGGCAAAGTAGAGTCCCAACCCCATCGCATCCGGTACCGTCAAGATATCAGAAAAGAGGATCGCCGCATCCAGCGGGAAACGCTCCAGTGGCTGAATAGTCACCTCACACGCCAATTCAGGATTCTTACAGAGATCCATAAAGCTACCGGCTTGGGCGCGGGTTGCCTTGTACTCAGGCAAGTAACGCCCCGCCTGCCGCATCATCCACACCGGGGTTACATCTACCGGCTCGTTCATCAGGGCGCGTAAAAAGCGATCATTCTTCAGTGCTGACATGGTTCCTCCAAGATAGTTTCTGTCCTTGTTTTATGAAAAGTGGCTCAAAATAGATGGCCTCTTCCCCTTTGAGCGGGAAGATGGGGAGGGTTAGGTGCCTACTTTAGGCACCTAACCCCCTCCCTAACCCTCCCCCTGATAGGAGGAGGGAACTCAAAGCCATAAAATTAGAGCTGCCTCTCATTATATGGACGGGGATTTTACTCTACTTTGATAGCTGAGGGGTGGCGTAGACGCAGCCGATATCCACGTTTTCGTGGCACCAGCCACCCTTGCAGGGTAATCACCTTCCCCTGTAGCGCCTCAAGATCCAATTGCCCCTCAAAATAGGGTAGATCAGAGTGCTTAATCTGTGCAGAAACATCCTGCTCCATATCAAGCCAGAGCCACTCGTTACTCCAATCAACTCGCTTGACCCGCCCTCTGATACGTTGAAAACCACCATGGTGAATTTGGCCCAATGGTTGTGGTTGATAGGCTGAATGACCCCAAACCCCATGCCCTGCTTCACGCGCCTGCTGTTGCGCTCCCACATAGCAATCACTATTCCAGAGGTTGGGGGGGACTACAATGGCAAACGCCAACCCCTCTTCGATCAGAGTTGCGGCAATATCCTCTCCCTGTGGAGTAAAGCCGTAGGCCAGCACCCTTCCATAGCGATCACGCTGCTCTGTTGCCCCCTTCAGTACTATTTTCGGTGGAACGCCCAATAACGCCCTCAGGCGCTGCGTGGCCCGCTTCGCCAGTGGCTCTGCAGGACGCTGACCACGCCCCACCTCCGGCGTATTGAACCCTACCAACCGCACCTTCTCGCCACCCACGGTATGTACCGTATCACCATCATAAATTTTTTCAATCGAGTGTGGCTGCAACTGTCCCTGCTCTGGCACAAGACAAACTGCATTGAGCGCACCTGAGAAGAGCAGCACATAAAAAAAGGCACCTCGAAGAGATGCCTTTTTGAGCGGTTGCCTCAACAGTTGAGACAGACGCAAGATTACATGCTTCCGTATTTCTGACGGAACTTATCTACACGACCCGCTGTATCCACAATTTTCTGCTTACCTGTGAAGAAGGGGTGACAACGAGAGCAAACGTCAAGATGTAGGCTGTCGTCAGACATGGTGGAGTTGGTCTTGAACTCGAAGCCGCAGCTGCAGGTTACATTGACTTCAGTGTACTCAGGATGAATTCCGCTTTTCATAACGCTTTCTCGATTTAATCTTAATGAATCTTTAAAAATTTCTTATGCTTGACCACAAGGGTCAAAATCAGGACGCGCAATTATACTCAAAATCACGCAGCCTGCAACCTTTTATCCCATAATAATCAGCAACAGCCCCTCTCTAACGCTTCATTGCGTCGAAGAAGTCCCCATTACTCTTGGTTGCACGCAACCTTTCCAATACAAACTCCATCGCTGCCAGCTCATCCATAGGATGAAGCACTTTGCGCAGCAGCCAGATCTTCTGCATCTCGTCCTCTTTCGTCAGCAGCTCTTCACGACGTGTGCCGGAGCGGTTGATGTTGATTGCAGGGAAGACACGCTTCTCAGCAATACGGCGATCCAGATGCAGCTCCATATTACCGGTACCCTTGAACTCTTCGTAGATGACATCATCCATTCTGGAACCGGTTTCGATCAGCGCCGTAGCGATGATGGTCAAACTACCCCCCTCTTCAATGTTACGTGCCGCACCGAAGAAACGCTTGGGGCGATGCAGTGCATTAGCATCGACACCACCCGTCAACACCTTGCCCGATGAAGGAGCTACGGTATTGTAAGCACGTGCCAAACGGGTAATCGAGTCAAGTAGAATGACCACATCCTTCTTGTGCTCTACCATGCGCTTGGCCTTCTCGATCACCATTTCGGCAACCTGTACATGGCGTGACGCAGGCTCATCAAAGGTACTGGAGACCACTTCGCCCTTCACAGAGCGCTGCATCTCAGTCACCTCCTCCGGGCGCTCATCGATCAACAATACGATCATCGAAACCTCAGGATGGTTGTACTCAATCGCCTTGGCTATATTCTGAATGATAACCGTCTTACCCGCCTTAGGTGGAGAGACGATCAGGCCACGCTGCCCCTTACCAATCGGGGAGGCCAGATCGATCAGACGCGCTGTCAAATCTTCCGTACTGCCGTTACCACGCTCCATGGTGAGGCGATCATTGGCGTGCAGCGGGGTCAGATTCTCAAACAGCGTCTTGTGCTTACTCTTCTCTGGTGCCTCTTCATTGATGCTATCGACACGATGCAGTGCAAAGTAGCGCTCTCCCTTCTTAGGCGAGCGCACAGTACCGGTAACGGTATCACCATTACGGATACCAAAACGGCGAATTTGGTTGGGAGAGACATAGACATCATCTGGCCCAGCCAGATAGGAGTCATCCGCAGAGCGCAAGAAACCATAGCCATCCGGTAGAACCTCTAACACGCCACCCGCAAGAATAATGTCGCCCTGTCGCGCCAGTGCCTTGAGCAGGTTAAACACCAGATCCTGCTTACGCTGACGGTTCTGCAAGTTGATGTTGTTAGCGTTGGCAATCTCATGCAACTCAGGAACACTCTTAAGCTTGAGGTCCGTCAGATTCATGGTCTGAGGTTCGCGCTTTGGCCCCTCATCCTGCTGCTCTTCTGACTTACTATTCTGATGCTGGTTCTGCTGCCCCTGATTTTGATTCTGGTTCTGCCTCTGTTTCTGCTTTTGGTTATGTTTTTGTTTCTGGTTCTGGTTTTGGTTTTGGTTCTGACCATCCTCCTGTTTTTTCGGACCACTCTTGCGTGAGAGCGTACGCTTCTTACGTGCAGGGCGCTTGGCTGCTGGTGCTGCGGCTTCGGACTCTGCTGAAGGCTCAGCGGCGGTTACAGAAGGTTCCGCAACTGCAGTAGACTCTGCTTGCGCGGCTGGTGCGGCTTCTGCAACAGCAGGCTCTACACTCTTCTGCTCAGTGGTTTCAGGCGCAGCGGCTTTTGCAGGTGCGATCTCGTCAGTAGACGGTTCTTGTGTTGATGTTGTCATTGATAGAAAAAAAAGGGGGAAAACAGAAAAAGAGTGGCTACCCAAGAGGTTTCAGAACTGAAGCGGGCTACCAGAAAATAAAGGGGGACTCAAAAACTAAACGAGATGGCCCAACCCTTGGTTGGGCCATCTACAGAACAGAATCTTATAGATTCTCCTCAAGGAAGGCAGAGAGCTGTGATTTATTCACTGCACCTACTTTGGTTGCCTCAACCGCGCCCTCTTTATAGAGCATCAGGGTTGGGATACCGCGAATACCAAATTTAGGTGGCGTATTTGGGTTCTCATCAATATTGAGTTTCGCCACCTTCACACGCCCTGCATATTCGCCAGCGATCTCTTCCAGTACAGGGCCGATCATCTTGCAGGGGCCACACCACTCTGCCCAGAAATCTACCAATACTGGCAACTCAGCGGCCAATACCTCATCGTCGAAACTGTCATCGGTGATATAGACGATATCGTCACTCATGGTTCACGCTCTCCTTAAAAGGGAAATTTTTCAGGGCAGATATCGAACTGATATGGGCCTGACATTTTGGCAACAGACTAAAGCCTGCTGCAACATTTTGTAACTTTAAAATTCAGATCTGTCACCTTATCAACGCTATTACTTTGTAACTCAGATATAGTGGAGTCAAACCAGCAGAACGCTGAAGAGGGGATTAGATTTCTGTTTATTTCAGCTTAATCACCGTAACAATGCAAGCCTTTTATTTATACAGATTGTTAAGGCTGGATCAAACTTTCTGTTATCCTCCGTTTTCATGAGCTTAGAACAAGAAAACACAGACAAACAATCACACCTCTCTGACACCCCCTTCTCCTCTCTGGAGCTCTCACCCGAGCTCGCTCGTGGTGTTGAAGCGTGCGGATTTGAGTTCTGCACCCCCATTCAAGCAGACACTCTGCCGCTGGCACTACAGGGAAAAGACATCGCTGGTCAAGCACAGACCGGTACTGGAAAATCAGCCGCCTTCCTGTTGGCAACGATGGATCGACTGATCAGACACTCTCCTCCCGGATGGAAAAAGCTCAACCAGCCACGCGCGCTAATCCTCGCCCCCACCCGCGAACTGGCAATACAGATTCATCACGATGCAGAACAGCTGGGCCGCTTCACCGAACTCAAGCTGGGCCTCGCCTATGGCGGCACCGGCTATGATTCACAGCGCAAAGCGATTGAAGAGGGGCTGGACATTCTAATCGGCACCCCTGGCCGCATCATCGACTACTTCAAGCAGCACGTCTTCGACCTCAAAGCCGCTGAAGTGGTAGTGATGGATGAGGCCGACCGCATGTTTGACCTTGGCTTCATTAAAGACATTCGTTATCTGATGAACCGCTGCCCCAAACCAGAGAAGCGTCAGAGCATGCTCTTCTCCGCCACCCTCTCCTTCCGGGTGATGGAGCTGGCCTACGATCAGATGAACAAACCGGAAGAGATCAAGATTGAACCAGAGAAGGTAACCGCAGCCAAAATCAACGAGATCATCTACTACCCCGCGAATAACGAAAAGATCCCACTACTGATCGGGTTAATGAAGACCCTTGAGCCACACCGTAGCATCGTCTTCGTCAACACCAAATATGAGGCCGACAAGGTATGGAGCTTCCTCGAAGGAAATGGCTACCCTGCTGCAGTACTCTCCGGTGATGTACCCCAGAAGAAGCGCCAACAGCTGTTAGAAAAATTCCAACAGGGCGAAGTATCCGTATTGGTTGCCACCGATGTAGCCGCACGCGGGATACATGTCCCTGAGGTGAGTCATGTCTTCAACTATGATCTACCTCAGGACTGTGAAGACTACGTACACCGCATCGGTCGTACTGCTCGCGCAGGTGCCAGCGGTGATGCCGTCAGCCTCGCCTGTGAGAAATACTCTTTCTCACTACCTGAGATTGAGACCTATATCGACCACAAAATCCCCGTTGGTAGCATCTCCAACAGCCTGTTGGCTGAGCTTAAACCCCCTGTGAAGCGCCCAACGCGAGATCGTGGCGGCAAGCCGGGGAATCGTAAACCCAACAATGGACGGCATGGAAAACCTCATTCAGGACACCGTAATGGACAGCGCAGACGTTAACTCCGCTTCAAATCGGTAAAGAGCAACAAACCAAAAGCGCTAGTTCTCGCCTTTCAAAGAGGACAACGTACGCTTCTTCAGGTGAATCCGTAACAGTGAAAGCGCAGCCGGAGTAACGCCAGAGATACGTCCCGCCATCCCCAGTGTCGCTGGGCGCTGACGCGAAAGCTTCTCTTGTATCTCAATAGAGAGCCCAGAGACCTGACTGTAATCTAGCCCCTCTGGCAGCTTCATCTCTTGGTGGCGACGGTTCTTTTCAATCTCTTGCTGCTGACGCTCGATATAGCCAGCATACTTGGCCTGTATCTCTACCTGCTCCACCACGCTCTCAGGCAGCTGTAGATCTTCTACCACCTCCAGCGTCATCAGTTCCCGATAACGGACATCAGGACGTGCCAACAGATCCATTAAGCTATGCTCTCGGCGCATCGGTTTACCCAACACACGCTCTGCCTCTGTGTCACTCATCGACTGTGGGCGCAGCCACTGCTGTTTCAGTCGCTGCTGCTCTGCATGGATCGCATCTCGTTTACTTTGAAAGGCTCCCCAGCGTGGATCATCGACCAATCCTAAATTCCGCCCCTGCTCAGTGAGGCGCAGATCGGCATTGTCTTCTCGCAATAGCAGTCGATACTCGGCACGACTGGTAAACATGCGGTAGGGCTCTTTGGTCCCTCGGGTAATCAGATCATCAATCATCACCCCGATATAGCTCTCATCCCGCTTCGGTGACCACGCCTCCTGCTCCTGTACTCTACGTGCGGCATTACACCCCGCAATCAACCCTTGTGCTGCTGCCTCTTCATACCCCGTGGTGCCATTGATCTGCCCAGCAAAGAAGAGTCCCTGTAGCGCATGGGTCTCTAACGAGGGCTTAAGGTCTCGTGGGTCAAAAAAGTCATACTCAATGGCGTAGCCGGGGCGGGTGATATGGGCCTGCTCAAACCCCTTGATGGAGCGCACCAAATTGATCTGCACATCAAACGGCAGGCTGGTAGAGATCCCGTTGGGGTAGATCTCATGAGTGGTTAGCCCCTCTGGCTCAACAAAGATCTGGTGCGAATCACGCTCTGCGAAGCGGACGACTTTATCCTCCACCGAAGGGCAGTAGCGCGGCCCCACCCCCTCAATGACACCGCTATACATTGGCGAACGGTCAAGCCCACCACGAATCACTTCATGGGTCTGTTCATTGGTGTAGGTGATCCAGCACGGCAGCTGCTGCGGGTGTTGCGCACGATCACCGAGATAGGAGAAGACGGGGGTAGGGTCATCACCCGGCTGCTTCTTCAACTGACTGTAGTCGATGCTACGCCCATCAATCCGCGGCGGGGTACCGGTCTTCAGTCGCTCGACACGAAACGGCAGCTCTCGCAGACGATCGGCCAAACGAATCGAGGGTGGATCACCCATGCGCCCACCAGAGGATTGAGACAGCCCCACATGAATAATGCCGTTGAGAAAGGTCCCTGCAGTCAGCACTACGCTCTTGGTCTGAATACGGATACCCGATTGCGTCACCACACCCGTAACTCGCTCACCCTCTACCATCAAATCATCTGCGGACTGCTGAAAAAGTGTGAGATTGGGCTGATTCTCTAACTGGGTACGCACCGCCTGTTTGTAGAGCTGACGATCAGCCTGTGCACGGGTCGCCTGTACCGCCGCCCCTTTACTGCTATTGAGGATACGAAACTGGATACCGGCTTGATCAGTCGCATGAGCCATAAACCCACCCAGCGCATCGACCTCTTTGACCAGATGCCCCTTACCAATCCCACCAATGGCAGGATTGCAGCTCATCTGCCCTAGGGTTTCGATATTGTGGGTCAATAACAGTGTGCGTACCCCCATACGCGCGGATGCCAGTGCAGCCTCGGTGCCTGCATGCCCCCCGCCTATAACGATAACGTCAAATGTTTCTGGATACTCCATGGCGGGGCATTATACGCCGTCACCGTAACGAATTTGGTACCAGATCATTCCACCCCACTCGTGCAGGAAGCTGACATTGCCTTTGAGTGAGCCTGAACTGGGCCGCCACTGCCCCAACCCTTGATCGATCACGCTTCGGGTGGTGAATTTGGTGGGTGCCGCTACCACGGTTAGCCCCTCCACCTCTGGGGATTGCTGAAACACGCGCAGTGAACGTGGCATGTGCGAGGCGTGTGTCACCAGCAACATCAACCTCACCCCCTTCTGTTTTAGGATGGGTGGTACAAACTGGGCATGCTCCCAAGTGTTTACACTCTGCCTCTCCTGCCAGACATCACTGACACCGAAGTCTTGCCACAGGCTATCTGCCATCAATTGGGACTCTGGCACCTCCTCATCGAGTGGCGTACCTCCAGTCACCAGCAGTGGAAACCCTGTCTTCTTATGCAACCAAGCCCCATAGCGCAGCCGCTCCAAGGTTGATCGCCCCACCACATCGCCGCCAAATTCCGGGGCGGCGGTATAACGCCCACCGCCAAGCACCACAATCGCAGCCAGCTCATCTTCATCAATCAGCGGAACCTCAGACAGTGGCGGCACCACCTCCAATGCGGTGGCAAGTCGATAGTTGAGCCATGGGGTACTCAAGAGATAGAGCATCACCGTAGCAACCAACACCAAAAACCAGGCAAAACGGCGCAACCACCCCGCCAACAGCAATGCCAACACCATCAATAATAAAATGCCTCCGGGGGGCATCAACCAGGATTCAATCAGCCGGATTGTTTCAATCATCATCTGTGCAATCATACCGCTCTGAAATACAGTGTTTCGTCATTTTTATGCCCTTCCCATCCAGGCGGCGCGATTGTATAATACAATCTTTCAATAGACCACTTGATTACTAATCAAGAGAACATGACCAACCATTTTATGAATAAAACCATAACTGCCGCTCTACTGCTGAGCCTCTCCGCCCCAATGACCAGCGCATGGGCTGTCGAAACACTGGACCCTGTGGTGGTTATTGCCTCTCCTGAAGCAGAGCTTGAATCAGACCCGCTAGAAAATTACAACCGAGCCATATTCGAATTTAATGAGTCTTTTGATAACAACTTAATGAAGCCCGTTGCGGAGGGGTATCGTGAGATCATGCCAGACCCCGCCGAACGCGGTGTCAGCAACTTCTTCAGCAATCTGCGCGAACCATTCAACATCCTCAACAACTTGCTACAGTTTAAGCTGGAGGATGCAGTTTCTGATACGGTTCGTTTCGGCATCAACACCACAATCGGCATCTTCGGTATCTTTGATGTTGCCTCTGAGGCGGGCATTCCTAAACACAATGAAGATTTAGGACAGACCCTAGCCGTATGGGGGGTGGATAGCGGCCCCTATTTTGTGCTGCCACTGTTTGGCCCCAGCACAATGCGTGACACCGCAGGCATCGCCAGTGAGATGTGGATCGGCAACACCGTAGAGGTGGGCAATACCCAACTCTTCAACCCCACCGGAGAGATCACCCCAGCCAACGCGGAGAATGCAACCATTGCGACCAAGATGGTCAGTAAACGCGCCGACCTACTGGAAGAGAAAGAGATGGCCGATGCCGCCAGCTTTGACAACTACGCCTTTATCCGCGATGCCTATCTGCAGAAGCGCGAGAGCCTGATCTTTGATGGCAATGTGCCACTGCAAGAGCTACCCGCTGACTTCTAAATAGCCCGTACAATGGAGCCCGATCACTGGCACCTGCGCTGGCAGCAGGGGCGTACCGGTTTTCACACCGGAGAGCCCAACCCTTGGCTGGAGCGCTTCTACCCTGAGCTGGGGCTAAACAGCGGCGATACAGTACTGCTTCCGCTCTGCGGTAAGGCGGTCGATCTGGTTTGGCTGGCCCAACACAAGCACAATGTACTCGGTGTCGAGCTGAGTGAGATCGCCCTGCAACACTTCTTTGAAGAGCAGCAACTGGCAGCAGTCCGCAGCCAGCAGCCTCCATTTACCCAATGGGAGAGCGGCCCCATCACGCTATTGGAGGGGGACTTCTTCGACCTTGCCCCGCAGCAGACTGTCGACTGTCGAGCCGTATTTGACCGTGCCGCGCTGGTCGCCCTGCCTGCAGAGATGCGACAACGCTATGTGGCGCATCTCGCCACGCTGCTCAGTAGTGGAACAACCATTCTGCTGGTCACCACCGACTATCCACAACAAGAGAAGACCCCACCTCCATTCGCTGTAAGTGACACGGAGGTACAACAGCTCTATCGAGACGCATTTGAGGTGGAGCAGCTACACAGTGAAGACCTTAGCCACTCACAAGATCCACTCTCCAAGCGGGGCGTGACTGCGCTGATAGAGAATATCTACCGTATAACCCGGCAATAACCACCCCTTGGCTACCCCTTATTAGAGGCGGCGTGGTAGTTGGCAACCATCCGCTCCAGCTGGCTAGCAGGAATAAACTGCTGCCACTCTTCAACAGGAATATTGTTCATCGCGGTTGCAGAGAAGCCACCACACTGATCACACTCAAAGAAGAAGACATGCTTGCCTTGGCAACCAGTATCCAGCGCTGAATCGTCCAGCACCAAGGTACCTTGAGCGCACTTAGGGCACGCCAGTGAAAAGGGTTGTGAGGGGAAGCTCATGCAGCTACCTCGCTGGGCTCAGGCTTGAAGTTAATCTCATAGTAGCGGGTACCAGGGTTGGGGTTGTTTCGATAGTCCGGGATCTGATAAAAACCGATCTTCTCATACAACTCTTGCGCTGCCCCCATACTCGGAATGGAGTCGAGCCGCATCTTTTGGTAACCCGCCTTCTCCGCCTCAATCAGCAGAGTCATCACCAACCCTCTCCCAATACCGCTTCCACGAAAACGGGGGGAGACATAGAGCCGTTTCATTTCACAGATCCCATCTTCCAGAGGATGAAAGGCGACACAGCCTGCTGGGTTTTGATCTTGGTGCGCCAATAGCATGACCCCTTTGGGGGGGCCATAGTGATGCTCTAGCTGTTGAAACTCAGCCTCCACATTCAACAGTGCAGGGTCATTGGGACGGCTATCGATATATTCACGCAGCAGCACTCTCACCGCTGCAAAATGTACTTCAGAGTCTATAGATTGAATCTTGATCATACGCTATAGAATATCCAAGACCTGCTCAGGAGGGCGACCCACTGCTGCTCTATCTCCATTTACCACAATCGGGCGCTCAATCACCTTAGGGTTGGCAACCATCTTCTCAATCTGCTCAGCTCGACTTAAACCCGCCTGATCTAGCCCAGACTCTTTGTACTCTGCCTCTTTCTTACGCATCAACGCCTCTGGCTCCAGACCCAGCATAGTCAAAATCTGATCCAACTCCGCTACGGTTGGTGGCACCTCCAAATACTTTACAATCTCAGGTTGGATCTCTCTGCCCTCAATCAACTCCAGTGTCTGGCGTGATTTGGAACAGCGGGGGTTGTGGTAGATCTTTACGCTCATCTTCTCTTTCATCCTTAAAAACCATGCAATCGTGTCAAGAATACAGAATTCCGACTGATAAAAAAACCCCCCAACTAAGCTGGGGGTTAGATGCCAACAGTTATTCCCGCCCGCTATTTACCTGCATTAGTAAACTCAGGATAGGCCTCCATACCACACTCTGCATAGTCGGCTCCCGCAGCCTCCTCCTCTTCACTGATGCGGATACCCATAAACATCTTGATCACCATCCAAACCACTAGGCTCGCACCAAATACCCAGCCGAAGATGACACCCGCCCCCACCAGCTGCCCAATAAAGGTTGCTCCACTGTTGGTCACCGGCACCATCATCAAGCCAAAGAGACCGACCACACCGTGGACCGAGATTGCACCCACCGGATCATCAATACGCAGCTTATCCAAGGTCACGATGGAGAAGACCACCAATACACCCGCAACCATGCCAATAAGTGTTGCCATCATCGGGGTAGGGGTCGATGGCTCTGCAGTAATGGCAACCAGCCCTGCCAGCGCACCATTCAGCGTCATCGTCAGGTCCGCCTTACCAAACATGATCCGCGCTACAACTAATGCGATAAATGCACCACCAGCCGCCGCCGCATTGGTATTAAGGAATACCATCGCAACCGAGTGTGCACTGGCAATATCCCCTAGCTTAAGCACCGAGCCCCCATTAAACCCAAACCACCCCATCCACAGGATAAAGGTACCAAGCGTTGCCAGTGGCAAATTGGCACCCGGAATAGCACGTACTGAACCATCCTTGCCATACTTACCCTTACGTGGCCCCAATAGCAGCACACCTGCCAGCGCCGCAGAGGCACCTGCCATATGCACAATACCTGAACCTGCAAAGTCACTAAACTCCAGCGTAAAGAGACCAAATACCGCCTTACCCCCCCAAGTCCAAGAGCCCTCTAACGGGTAGATCACAGCGGTCATCACTACCGCAAAGGCGAGGAAGGCCCAAAGCTTCATACGCTCGGCCACAGCGCCCGAGACAATCGACATTGCCGTAGCCACAAACACCACTTGGAAGAAGAAGTCCGATGCCCCAGAGTAGACTGACTCACCATGAAAGCCTTTTTCTGCTGAGGCCTTCAGTGCATCTTCCACCAATGTTTCACTACCCGTGATACCACTGAGGAAGTAACCACCACCGTACATCAGCTCATACCCTACCAACAGATACATGATGCAGGAGATCGCAAATAGGCTCACATTTTTGGTTAGGATCTCCGTAGTATTTTTAGAGCGTACCAACCCCGCCTCCAACATCGCAAAGCCTGCCGCCATCCACATCACCAGTGCACCAGACACCAGAAAGTAGAAGGTATCCATCGCATACTGCAGTTCATAAATTTGATTTTCCATCTGATTTTCCTTGTTTAGGGAGCCTCTGAACAAGTCAGGGTAATTTAAATCGCGTCCATAGCGTTCAAGATCAAGGCGAAGATCGCAGCCAATACCCCAGGGTACCCTCTCTTGCGCAAGCGCAATTCACCTTGTAGTCAGCTATTAGTAAGATTTTCAACGAAGATATTGGACGCTATGGGCGTTAGGCATTTACACATGACTTATTCAGGGGCTCCTTAGATTGCTTCGCGACCAGATTCACCAGTTCGGATGCGGATCACCTCTTCCAATTCAGAGATAAAGATCTTTCCGTCACCAATTTTGGAGCTGTTCGCCGTCTCACGGACTACCTCAACTACTCGATCCAGCAGCTCCGCAGAGATTGCAATCTCCAACTTTACCTTGGGAAGAAAATCGACCACATACTCGGCTCCACGATAAAGCTCGGTGTGCCCTTTCTGACGGCCAAATCCTTTGACCTCGGTAACCGTGACACCATTAACTCCGATCTCGGAGAGTGCCTCTCGAACATCATCCAGCTTGAATGGCTTGATGATGGCAGTAACCATTTTCATAACAACAGCTCCTTATTGATACTCAGTACCAACCTCTAGAGCAACACCTATGCCATACTTATAAAATGATTATTATTCAGTTAGATAGGCGATTATCGAACAATAAAATCGCCAGATAAGGAGATATTCATGCACCAACAATGCACATAAAAATAGAGATAACGCACGATTACAGTGCGCCACAAATCAGTTATTTTTGCTTCATGACCCGACCAGCCACCTTGATCCCTTTTTCAGCCATCTTCTGATCAATCTTCTGGCCCACCTCTACAGCCTCTTGCTTATCGCTATAAGCACCCACACGAATTCTATACAGTGTTCTTCCAACCAGCTGCTGCTTCTTCACAAACACCGCCCTGAATCCCGCCTTTTTCATCGCGCCCAGTAGCGCATACGCCTCTTTTTTACCATCTTCATGGTAAGTCGCCACCTGAACTACCCAACCCGGTGCCTTTTTCCCCAGCAGTGAGGTCGATTTTTTCTCTTTTTTCTTCACCTTCACTTTGGGAATAGGGGCAGCCACCTGCTGCGGCTGACTCAACACCTCAAGCCCCTTCAAGGCCGCTCGATTAGCAGGGTCCTGAAGCAATACCTCTCCATATTTTCCCCGTGCAGCCTCGATATCCCCTCTCTTTTTCAACCTTTGCGCTTCATTAATCAGCTGCTTAAGATACTGCTCTGCAGCCTTGGCCTGATCCAGATCAGCGAATACTTGCCGCATCGCTATCACTCTCTGCCGCAGCGCCTGAAACTCAGTTTGCCTCAGAGCAGACTCCCCTTTAAGCGCTCGATACTCTTCCATCTGCTGTTCTGCTTGCTGCAGTCCTCCTTTATCCAACGAGCGCTCAATCCCCAGCAGCAGAGTCTTCAATTTTTCCTTCTTTTCTGCTCGTTCTCGCTTTGCCTGCTCTTTTTTCGCCTTTTTCTTTGCAACTTCAGCCTTTCTCTTCTCAACCCGCTGTTGCTGCAATTTTTGCACTCGCAGCTTCTCCTCAGCCTTTCGTGCCAGTTTTGCTTTTTCCTCAGCTTCACGTTTCCAACGAGCCCGCTCTACACGCTCTGCCTGCTTTTGCTCGATCTGTTGCTGTTGACTCGGTTCAACCACCGGCTTCTGTTCAACAACGGCTGGCTGAGGGGGGACTATCTGTTCTCTCTGCTGCTGACAGCCTGTCGCCAACAACCAAAACGAAGCAACCAGTAAAAGGGGCTTTAGCACTCTATTTTTCATATCCATAATGTTGATCTTACACGTGACTCTATTGCATATCGAATTTTACAATACCCCTAGGAGCCTGTCCGAGAGTTCTTTAGGGCACCCTCCACAAATCTTGCATATTCACAAAAAACATAAAATAACTCTTGATTTCTAATATTAGAATATTATAATAATGCGAATCAACCAAGTGTACTAGAGAGCACTCGGTTGATGAAATAACCATACTCCTCCTTTGATGGTTATTATTTTGCCACGGCACCATAAGGATATGGACCGTGGCTTTTTTTACCACACAAACATTAGCATTATCTAATATTATTTATAAAAAGGATTTTATCATGAATAAACATCTCACAGCCGCCATTGTAGGCACACTACTTACGACCTCTGCTTTAGCCAGCCAAGAGAGCAACCACTACCAGAGCTACTTTGAACCCACCTCCGTACAACATCTGTTGAGTGAAACCAAACTCTATAATGAAGAGAATGGTTACTGGGAGCACGCTCAAATCATGAATGTTGAGCTGGTTCGCCATCTCACCGCCATTGAGAAAGAGCAACAGCAAGCCGTTGCAATACAAAATGAAGAGTACGGCTACTGGCAGTAAAAGTGCGCAGCCTCAACCCTCCCAGCAAGGGGAGGGTGCTGTGCCACATACTATTTTAGATTGCGCTCAATAAAGTCTCGAACAAAGGGTTCTGGCTGCGCACTCTGAAAGCGCTCCACCTCTTCACCATCTATAAAAGCGAGCACCGTTGGAAAGCCACGCGCCCCATAACGGCCCGCAATCTTCATATTCTCATCCTCTGCCTCCAGCTTGGCGAGCAGAAACTCCCCTTGATACTCTGAGGAGAGACGATCCAGAATCGGCTCCAGTACTCGGCAAGGGCCACACCACTCTGCACTGATATCGAGTATAACCAACCGTTTTGAGGACTCCTCAATCACCGCTTGGTCAAAATTCTCAACATCCACCTCAAACTGGTGGTGCTCTATTGCTGGCAAATTCATCGATAGAATCTAGAAAGTCTCTTCCAACGCATCACGATGGGCAGCCTCACGATCCTTTGCCTCCGGAGTGAGCAGCAGACAATACTGCGCATCAAACTCATCTCCATCTAGGCGGTGGTAGATGAAATCGATCGCCATATTCTCATCCGGATGAATATTCTCTGCACCAATATGGGCAAACAGTCCAGTACGGTGCATCACCTGATGGATCTGACGCTTCAGGCCACTGAAGACCAAGGTAATGTGATTCTCTTTCAGACGCGAGACCAGCTGATGCAGCATCTCTTCACCCGAGGCGTCCAAAGTGTTGATCGCATCACTAACCACCAACATGTATCGCACATCTGGGCGCTCACACAGCGCTTCCAAAATTGCCTCCTCGAAATAGGAGACGTTGGCAAAATAGAGAGAACCATCAAAACGCAATACAATAATACGCTTATCCTGCGGCAAGTCATGAACACCAATATCACGCAGAGTGCCATCGGCATAACGACCAAGAATTGCAACACGGGGCTTCATCGTAGAGTAGAGGTAGAGACCCAGCGCCAGCAGTGCACCAATCATGATCCCCTTATCCAGATGCGGAGCAAAACCCAATGTCGCCACAAAGGTAACCACCGAGGCCACACCATCATGTTTGTTGGCGATCCAGGCATGCTTAAAGGCCCTGAAGTTGATCAGCCCGATCACCGCCATCATGATCACAGCTGCCAGTACCGCCTTGGGGAGATGGTAGAGCAGCGGAGTTAAGAACAACAATGTAATCAACACCAACACCGCCGTATAGACCGAAGACATACCGGTACGGGCGCCCGCATTGAGGTTTACCGCTGAACGGGAGAAAGAGCCACTGGCGGGGTAGGACATTGAGAAACTACCCACAATATTACCCAACCCTTGACCGATCAGCTCCTGATTAGGGTCTACCTTATCCTTGGTCTTTGCGGCCATCGCCTTGGCGATAGAGATCGCCTCCATAAAGCCTACCAGCGAGATCACAATCGCACTGGTAAAGAGGATGCCCAACACTTCCAAATTGATACTGGGTGCGGTGATGGTTGGCAATCCTTGCGGGATCTCACCCACTACAGCGCCTCCCATACCCTGATAACCCAACACAACACTCAATACAGTAGTGATCACTACTGCCAGCAATACCCCAGGCAGTTTGGGGAAGAACTTTTTGGTCCCCATCATAATCACAAAGGCGAGCACGCCCATCGCCAGCGTCTGCCAATGAGTATCACCCACCTGCTGCAATACGCCCCAGATATCACCGAGGAAGAAGTCACTACGACCTTTACCCACACCAAAAATCTTATTGAGCTGAGAGAGCCCAATCACCATCGCCGCTGCATTGGTAAAACCGACAATCACCGGATGGGAGAGGAAGTTAACCACAACCCCCAGCTTCAGCACTCCTAGCGAGAGCTGGAACAGCCCCACCAGCAACGCCAACATCACCGCTAATGGCACATAAAACTCAATCAACTGCTCTTGAGTCATCGCATCGATACTATCCACCCCGATAGAGGGGAGCTGACTCTGTAGTGCGGTACCCACTGCCACTGCGGTCAACAGTGAGACCACCGCCACCGGACCGGTACCAAGCTGTTTGGACGACCCCCACAAGGCTGCGACCATCACCGGAAGAAATGCTGCATAGAGACCGAAATAGGGGGGAAGCCCTGCCAATTGTGCGTAGGCCATCGATTGTGGAATGAGAACCAGAGCAACGGTAATACCTGCAATCAGGTCGGCTCGAATGGTCTCTCCATCCATAGGAAACCAGTTCAGAAAGGGGAGGAAGCGTTTAACCATATCCATAAATTAATTACCATTCAATAAGTTACACAATTACCACGCAAATAAGAAGCTTCTGTATACAGACGACACAAAAAAGAACACCTCTCGGAATGGGGCCGGATTGTACTTAATAATCACTTATTATTCAAGAGCATAATAGAACTTCAAAGAGCACTGATGCTATTCACCAAAAGTGACTTTATTATATTAAGGGCACTTCCTAGATTGGACAGATATAGACAAACAGCCCCCATCAGCGTCATCATAGCCCCCATGAGACCACGCCACACCGTATCGACAAGAGCCGCGACACTCCTCACCACACTGTTGCTAATAGGGGGTTGCGCACATCAATCTCCCCCTCTGGTTACCCCCCTGCCTACACCTATCTCTACGCCACAACAGTGGCATGCTTTGACCACAGAGCCGATTACTGCGTCCAGCGAACAGGGGTGGCTACTCCCTTTTAATAGCCCTCAACTAGAAGCCCTAATCAATCAGGCGCTGCAACATAACTACAGCACCGAGCGTGCGCGACTCCATCTACAGAGCGCTCGGCAACAATCCACACTCAGCCGCCAAGCACTACGCCCCACAACTCAGGGCAAGATCAGTAGCGGGCGTAGCCGTACCCAGAGTTCAGGAACCACTCTACACAGCAGCAGCCATGGGTTGGAGCTATCCACAACTTGGGAGGCCGATCTGTGGCAGCGTCTCTCTGATCAGCAGCAGGCGACCTTGACGCGTGAAGAGGCATCATCCATCGACCTTAAGGCCGCTCGTCTCTCCCTCACCGCAGAGGTGACACGAAACTGGTTCTCTGCGATTGAGTCCAAGCAGCTGATGCTGCTCTCTGAAGAGCGGCTGGAGCAGTATCGCAAAGCCGCATCCATCATCAAACAGCACTACAGCAGTGGCATTACCGACGCACTGGATCTGCACCTTGCACGTAGCGAGGTGGCGATTGCAGAAGAGCGCCTAGCCAGCCAACAGCTAGAGCAGGAGAGGATCTTGCGTAAACTGGAGACGCTACTCGGACATTACCCCGCTGCAGAGTTAGAGGTCACCAACACACTCCCCCTTATAACCACCCCCATTCCTGCCGGACTTCCCTCTGCACTCCTAGAACGCCGCCCCGACATTGAGGCCAGCCACAAACGGCTACAGGCTGCGGGACTAGAGCGCACCATCGCTGCCAAAAACAGGCTCCCCACTCTATCTCTCACCGCCAAGGGCGGCACCACCAGCAGTGAGCTCAACAACCTATTAGACTGGGACTATCTATTCTGGAACCTACTCGGCAACCTTACCCAGCCCCTATTCCAGCAAGAGCGGCTAGAGGCCGAAGAGCAGTTGAAACAGATTGCACAACAGCAAGCAGCGGTCGATTATGCAGAGACCATTCTGCAAGCCTTTCAGGAGGTAGAAAATGGCTTAGCGGCTGACCACTACCACCAACTTCGTGCAGCAGCACTTGAGCGGGCTGCCAAAGAGTCGCAACAGGCCGCAACGTTGGCACTCTCTCGTTACCAAGGGGGATTGGTCGATATTCTTACCCTGCTGGATGCACAACAGCGCGCCTATGACCGAAAAAGCGCCCACCTACAGGCGATTGCAGCGCGTATCGACAACCGTATTCAGCTTCATCTGGCACTGGGAGGCAGTTATTAAGGGGCCTTAGATCAAAACATCTCAATATCAAGGCCATCGAAAGAGCCTTTTGAGTGGTCACTACCACTTCCCTTATCACTCTCTTCCACTGCACCTTCATCATCAGCTTGTACAGAGAGTGAAAAAGCCCCCATCTCTGTCACTAGCTCCGCAACCGCTCCTTGAATGGCCTGGCTGGCAACCCTAACCTCCTGCACCATATTACGGTTCTGCTGGTTAGAGCCGCTTAACTGTTCTAGATCTCGATTAACCTGCTCAACCTCCTCTAGCTGTTTGCCCCCAGCATCAGAGATGGCCTGCACCGATGTAGTCATCTCTGCCACATCTGATGAGATTTTACTAAACACCGTTCCTGTCGCCTCAACACACTGTCGCCCCACCTCGACCTCACTCACGCTGCTTTCAACCAGCTTTTTAATCTCCCGCGCCGAATCTGCGGAGCGTTGTGCCAAACTACGTACCTCACCTGCAACCACTGCAAAACCGCGCCCCTGCTCACCCGCTCTTGCAGCCTCAACTGCGGCATTCAGCGCTAACAGGTTAGTCTGAAATGCAATGCTGTCAATTACACCAACAATGTCAGATATCTTCTGGCTGGAGTCGCTAATCCCGCGCATAGAGTGCACCGCCTCTTGCATAGTAGACTCTCCGGCCACCGCATCTTCCCGTAGCTGATCCGCCAACAGCCGGGTGTTCCGTATGTTTTCACGGCCTTTTTTAAACTCCGAGACCATCCTTGATACCGCTTCAGCAATACGTTCACTACTCTCACTCTGGTCGGCAATATGTGACTTAAGTGCTGAATTTCTGCCCGCAATCATCACACTGTGCCGGTCGATATCACGGGTTGCAGCCCTTGCCTTGTGCAGTATCTTGTTCAAGTTGTGGACCATGCCATTTAATGAGAGCTTCAGGTTCTTATATTTTCCTGCATAACTCCCTTCCATCTGCTGAGTAAGATCGCCCTGCTCAATAAGCGGCAGTACACGTAACAGCTCCTGAATCGGTTCCCGTACCGTCTCGACTACTTGGTTGATACTGGTCCCCATAAACTGCATAAAACCGGAAAATTCATCAATATCCAAGGTACTCCCTAGGTCCCCATAGAGAATATCTCCCACTACATCCTCCAGCTTGCGCTCCATTGCCCGCTGACCCGTATAATCCTCCCACTGTAAAACATAGCTGATACTGCCATCTGGCAACTGAACAGGATCAATACTCACCTGTATAACCAGAGCCCCAACATAGAGAGTCTCTTTTTCTCCGGGCTGAATGGTCTCTAACTCAACATATTCACTAAAGGAGAAGGTAGATAGTGGCTCTTGCACATCAAACCTCGGCTGCTTTTCCAGAATATCTTCAGCAGCATCATTTAACCATTGCAACATCGATGTGTTGGCAAACAGCGGCTGAAACAGCTCATTGAACATAACCAAAGGTACGCTCATCTGATTCATTGCATGCAGATAGAGTGCACTCTCTTTGAACTGCTGCTTCATCTGCATCTGGCTAGAGCCGATACGACGATGCCCATCCAGTACAGCACGGATTACATACTGTTCACTAGACTCCCCCCTGCCGCACTCAATCTCCGTAATCTCTTCAATACTTTTTCTCAGCTTGTTACGTTGGTTATGGCTTCGCCACAACAGGGTAAAAGCGAATAGCGACAGAACTGCACTAAGGATGAACAGGGAAAAATAGGGCGTATTCATAAAGCGTATTAATGGTAAATATAGCGTTGACAGCCGTTATATATAGTCACTAAACTCCCGATCTTCATTCAAAATATGGCCTATCCAGATCTCCTTTAAGTACTGATAGGCCTGTACAGGGTGGAGTGTATATTGATAGTCAACCAGCTGCTGAATGCCTCGACGGACTAACTCATGCTTATCATGATGCTCCTTACTGTATAGATACTGCGCATCATTAAGCACCATCTCTTCAGAAAGCAGATGAAACTCTGCATACTCCTGCATCTCATTGAGAATCGACTGCAGCTGCGCCTCTGCATTCCCATGCTCTATTGCTGCAACCAGACGGTTAATAATTTTAAAGAGCATTTGATGCTGCTGATCAATCTCCTTGTGACCGATACCAAAGCGCTCCGCACTCCACTCAATTACACTCACCTCTGACTGCGAAGAGTGAGCCAAATCGGGCTGATGCTGAAGGTCCTGTTGCAGAAAGCCTACAAAGGCAGAGAGGGAGAGCGGCTTACTGTAGTAAAACCCCTGAATCAGATTCACTCCACATTTTAACAATATCCTTCTCTGTTGCTGCTCCTCAACCCCCTCAACCACCATCTCAATATTCATCATGTTAGCCATCTCACTCAAGGCCTGAATGATGGTTTGACTGGGCGAATTATCTGCGAGGTCCGTAATAAAGGATCGATCCAGCTTCAGAATATCCACCTCAAATAGCCGCAGATAACTGAGCGAGGAGTACCCTGTCCCAAAGTCATCCAACGCGACCTTTATCCCCAGTTTACGAAATTGATTGAGGACCTTCTTACCTTGGGCCAAATCTTTCATCAGCTCACTCTCTGTCAGCTCAATACAGAGTTTGGATGGAGAGATTTGATAATACTCCAGCCGATCTGCAACAAAATCGAATAGCCCCTCATCCTTTAGGTCACTCGCCGAAAGATTGACCGAGAAATAACTCAGCACAAGATTATGCTGCTCTTGTAGTGCCTGATACTGCTGTAGTGCACGCTCCAGCACCATCTGGCTGATCGCCCCAATCCACCCCTCTGCCTCAGCAATGGGAATAAAGCGCGAGGGAGGCACCAGACCCAACACCTCTGAGTTCCAGCGTAACAGCACCTCGGCAGAGACCACTTGCCTGCTGAACACGGCCACCTGAGGCTGCCAAACCAACTCAAACGCCTCACCACTCTCCTCAAAAATGGCTTGGTACAGCAACGCCTTGAGTGAAAGCACCCCCTCCTCTGGCTGCTGCTCAGGCAGCTCCATCTCCGCCTCTTTCAACAGTGCAGCAGCACTCTTCTCCCCCTTCCACCCAACCACCACCCCCAGCTTTATCTGATCAAAGCAGCGCTCTTCACAACATTTGATATCGGAGAGTATCAACTCAATATCTCCCTGATCTCTAATCAGGTCTAGCATCACCAAGAAGCTATGATGACTATTACGCAACATATTTTTGTGGCCCACCAGCTCACTCAAGCTTGAGGTCATCTCCCGCAACCATTCGTGGCTCTGCTGCAACGTCTCATAAGGACTCTGGAGACGCAGGATACCCACACCGGTAGCCAATTTTTGGCTATTGATAATCGCCTGCTCCAGACGGTCCATAAAGATCATCTTGCTGGGTAGCTCAGTCACGCTATCCACCAGAGAGAGCTGCTGTCCCTTGAACTGTTTCTGCAGGTTCATAGCCTGCAGTAGCAGCTGATTCTCACTCTCCAGCTTTTTATGGTAGACCTTGAGTTGGAGCAGGTTATGAATACGCAATAACAGCGTATCTAGGTCGATCGGTTTAGTAACCAGATCCCACGCCCCCTGAGATAGCGCCTGTTCAGGCAGTTGGGTCTGCGTCTCTCCTGTAACCATCAACACCGCAGGGCGCTCATACAGTGGAACTTGAGATAGGTTCTGTAGCACCTCAATCCCACTCATCTCCGGCATACATTGATCCAGTAACAATAGATCAAAGTCCAACTCTTTTAATAACTCCAGTGCAGAGAGCGGATTATTGAGTGAGGTTATATTTTTATAACCGGCATAACCCAGACTTTTTGTAAGCACCCCAACAAACACTGGGTCATCATCCACGACCAAGATGTTGCTCTCTTGCAGATTAATCTCTTCCGACATCATTACCCCTCCCCACACTGGGCACGTTGAACAGTGCCTTTCAGACTGGCCCTAGAGACCAGGACTTGACCCGCAGCAATCGGGGTCCTTACCTTATATAGAGCAATCGATTGGTTATTTTTCACGCTTCTTCCTCCGCAACTGGATCAGCCAACAATCCATTGCATCTTTAACAAAATACGAACGATCTGTTAAAGGTTCTAAGAGGAGTTATGAAGAGGAACCCCCGTTCTTCTTCTTCTTCAAAATCCGTTCCAAAATAGCGCTAAATCCACAGAAATCATATTCTTGAGTATTTCTTAGGATTTAACTTTCTCCAGTGTGACTGATCCATCAGAAAAATTCAATAACCCCTAGTAGCTACCACTAAGATATACGATACGCTTTCCACACTCATAACTCCGCTCTCTCTCCCCTTTTGTTAGTATGGATGGAATTTACAGCCTCTATATACTGTCGCATACTCTCTCAATGAACAGATTTTTACGCATACTTCTTCCCGTTATCGTGCTCGGAAGCAGCATTGCCTTCGGCAAGATGCTGATTGCAACAGCACCAGAAACAGAGCGTAAGCCCCCAAAACCGGTACTACCACTGGTTGAGGTGATAGAGGTCAGCCCCATTGATTACCCCATCCAACTGCAGAGCCGAGGCACCATCACACCTCAGACACAGGGGGAGCTGGTTGCAGAGATTGCCGGACGCATCACCGCAACCTCTCCTCACTTCAAGGCGGGTGGCAGCTTCAAGGCGGGGGAGAGACTGATCACCCTCGACCCCACCGACTACCACTATGCAGTCACTATAGCCGAGGCTGAACAGGCGCAAGCTAACCTAACTCTAGAGAAGAGCCGTGCCGAAGCTGCACAGGCTGAGGCCAACTGGAAGCGGATGAAACTCTCTGCCAAACCTACGGCACTCACCCTGCACCGCCCCCAGCTGGCACAGGCTGAGGCTGCGCTGGCTGCAGCCAGTGCCAAACTTAAACAGACGAAGCGTGAGTTAACCCGCACCCAAATTGTGGCCCCTTATAGTGGACGGCTACTGGAGAAGCGGGTCGACTTGGGGCAGTTTGTCACCCGGGGTGCACCACTGGCAACACTCTATGCTACCGATCTGGCAGAGGTACGCCTGCCGATCACCGATCGACAATCCCGTTTTCTTACCCTTCCGGAGTCTGGCATACAGTCCAGGGTGACACTCTCCACCACCCATAGCGATCTCCAATGGCAAGGGAGACTGGTGCGCAGTGAGGCAGCCATCGACAGTCGTACACAACAGCTCTACGTAGTGGCCCAGATTGAGAACCCCTACGCCACGCGTATAGATGGCACAGGTGCGCTGCGTATTGGGCAGTTTGTTCATGCCGAGATTGAGGGCAAGACGCTACAGCAGGTCTATCGAGTACCCCGCGTTGCGGTACGCAATGGTGATGAGGTGTTGACTGTGGATGACGACAACCAGATCCGCCACCGCACCCTGACCACCATCTGGCAACAGACCGACCAGCTAATCGTCTCTGCTGGAGTGGAGCCAGGTGACCGTATTGTTACCACCGCACTCCCCTATGCCCCCGAAGGGATGCAGGTCAAAGTCAGCAAAGCAGAGAGCAGCTTGGCCAAACCATGAACAATCAAGGAGTAATCTCTTGGTTTGCGCGTAATGAGGTTGCGGCCAATCTACTGATGGCTTTTATTGTATTGCTGGGTCTCTGGACCCTTTCAGAGCGCGTGATCCTAGAGGTCTTCCCCGCCTTTGAGCGAGATCAAATCAATATCGCAGCCAGCTACCGCGGTGCAAGCCCCGCTGAAATTGAGAAGGCGGTGCTGTTTCGTATCGAGGATGCGGTGGCTGGACTGGATGGCATCACCGATCTCTACGCTACCGCCTTTGAGGATGCCGGGGTGGTGATGATCGAGACGGAGAGCGGTCGCGCCCGTGAGCTACTGGAGGATATCAAGGGCAAGGTGGATGCAATCAGCACCTTCCCCGAGGATGTCGAACGCCCCACCTATGCGGTACAGCAGTTCCGTCGACAAGCGATCAGTGTGGTGGTCTCAGGTAACCTCTCAGAGCGTGAGCTACACCAGCTGGGGGATAAGGTGCTGGATGACCTCATCGCACTGCCTGAGGTGAATCTGGCAGAACGTGCCGGAGTGCGCCCACTGGAGATGCAGATTGAGGTGGATGAGTTGACACTGGCCCGTCACAATCTCACCTTCGACGAGGTGGTACAGGCGATCAGCAACCACTCTGCAGATATTCCTGCCGGAACGCTGAAGAGCCACAACAGCGAGATCGTACTACGTACACAGGGCCAGCTCTATGCAGGACGGGAGTTTTCCGAGATTCCTATTCGCGCCTACCCCGATGGTAGCCAGCTGACGCTGGGTGAACTGGCAACGGTACACGACGGCTTTGAAGAGAACCCTCTCTTCTCTGAGTTTAATGGCAAGCCAGCGGTGATGATTGATGTCTATCGAAGCGGACAGCAGAGTGTGCTCGATGTGAGCCGTGCGGTACGTAACTATATCGATAAGAGCCACACCAGCATGCCGCAAGGGATCAAGCTCGGTTACTGGCGTGACCGCGCTCGCATCGTACAGCTGCGCCTCAACACACTAATCAATAGCGCATGGCAAGGCGGGCTATTGGTCTTTCTCTGTCTAACCCTATTCCTGCGGCTCTCGGTCGCCTTCTGGGTCTGTGTTGGCATACCCATCAGTTTTCTCGGTGCACTGGCACTGCTACCCGAGGTGGGGATCTCCCTCAACATCATCAGCCTCTTCGCCTTTATCCTAGTACTCGGCATTGTGGTGGATGATGCCATCATCACCGGAGAGAATATCTACGCCCATCTACAACGGGCAGAGTCCTCTCTGGAGGCCGCCATTCAGGGGACCCGTGAGGTGGCTGTGCCTGTCACTTTTGGGCTGCTGACTACACTTGCCGCCTTCCTCCCGCTATTCTTTATTGAGGGGCGACGCGGCTCACTGTTTGCCCAGATCCCGATGGTCATTGTACCGGTACTGGTCTTCTCCTGGATCGAATCCAAGCTCATCCTCCCTGCCCACTTGCGCCATATCCGCATGCGCAGCCAAAACACTCCCGGCCTATTGACACGCATGCAGCAGGGGGTCGCCGATGGGCTGGAGCGCGGCATTGTGCGCTTCTATCAGCCGCTACTGCAGCGTGCACTACATAACCGTTACCTTACGGTGGCCCTGTTTATCGGCATCACCATCATCATCATCAGCTATGTCGCCAGTGGTCGCTATGGGTTTAGCTTCTTCCCTCGTGTAGCCACCGAGACCGCCCGTGCCACGCTGGTGATGCAGCCCGGTACACCCGCCCATATCACCGAGGGACATATTCGTCGGATGGAGGCGGCTGCACGCAAACTGCAACTGAAACATACCGACCCTGCGACAGGCAGCTCTATCATCCACAACGTACTGATCAGTGTTGGTTGGAAAGCAGGCAACATGCACAAACGCGATGCTGCTGGACAATCCGAGTTGGGGCAGGTGAGTCTGGAGCTGATCCCACCGGAAGAGCGCACACTACCGGTGACAACCAAACAGCTGGTTAAACAGTGGCGCAACGCCATCGGCACCATTCCCGGATCACAAGAGCTGAACTACCGCGCAGAGATTGGGCGTGGGGGTAATCCAATTGATGTGCAGTTGACTGGCGATGACTTCCCTATGCTGGGGGTTGCCGCCGCTCGTGTGCGCCAGCGGCTGGCAGAGTATCCGGGGCTATTTGATATTCAGGATAACTTTGAGAACGGCAAACCCGAAGTACGGCTAACACTGAAGGCAGAGGCCGAGAAGCTTGGAATCACAACACAAGAGTTGGGACGACAGGTACGACAAGCCTTCTTTGGTGCAGAGGTACAGCGCATACAGCGCGGGCGTGATGATGTACGGGTGATTGTGCGCTACCCCAAAGAGCAGCGCAGTTCACTCGATACACTGGAGACCATGCGCCTGCGTACGGCCGATGGTTTTGAGGTGCCAATTGGTAATGTGGCCGAGTTTACCCATGGGCGCTCTTTCTCTGAGATCTCTCGCATTGACCGTAAACGGGCGATCAACGTCACTGCGGATCTGGATAAGAAGAAGGTCGACACCAACCAGATTCGTCGCGATCTGGAGCCATTTCTTATGGAGTTGGAACAGGAGTATCCCGGCCTTAAGAGCAGTCTGGAGGGGGAGCTGAAAGAGCAGGATCGCTCCTTCGGCAGCCTCTTCTACGGCACCTTACTCGCCTTCGCGGCAATCTACGCCCTGCTCGCCATCCCACTACGCTCCTGGAGCCAACCTGTACTGGTGATGCTGGTGATCCCCTTTAGTATTGTTGGCGCACTGTTGGGCCATATGGCGTTGGGGCTCAACCTCAGCATCGTCAGCATTATGGGGATGTTGGCACTGGGTGGCGTGGTGGTGAACGACAGCCTGATTCTGGTGGAGTGGATCAATCGTAAGGTACACAGTGGAATGAGTATCCATGATGCAGTCCGTAGTGCCGGCGTGGCCCGCTTCCGCCCTATCCTACTCACCTCACTCACCACCTTCTTTGGGCTGACCCCGCTGATTTTGGAGAAGAGTACACAGGCACAGTTTCTGATCCCGATGGCGGTATCACTGGGGTTTGGTATTCTCTATGCGACACTGATCAGCTTGATTCTGATTCCTGCGGGGTATCTGATCCTTCAGGATTTATTGGGGTCATCCTCTTCGCCAAAGAGGCCATAAACTACCCACCATACACTGCGGACAAAATCGGCTCAGTTAAGGCCTTACGCAATGTAACAGGAGGGGCATCTCCTCTGAACAGATAGCTGCGTGGTGTCTCACCATACCATGTTGGATCAATTTCAAAACGTAGTCGATCAACATTAGAGTCCGCAAAAATCCAGTTATCCAGCTCAAGCAATCTATATTGATTCAACAACTGTATTATCGACTCACGATCTTGGTAATCATCAACTGCAACCAGAATGAACTTATAATTGGGACTGTTACCTTTGATATCTGCAATCAGCTCCAGCTCTTCCAGACAAGGGGGGCAGTCTACAGACCAAAGTACCACAACAAAATCATTGCCCCGATTTCCCTCTATGATGCTCTGGTAACTACCCTTTACAAAAGGTTGAATGTGGTTGGCAATAGCATGTTCCGCATATCCAAGAAATACTATAAAAAACAGCATAAATAAAAACCCACGCTTCAAACAGATACTATTTTTCCACATTGAGATCACCTAAAGGTATCAGCTGAAATCCGCTATGGTCTGTTTTAAAAAAGAGATAAGGGGTATTCTCATATTGCAACAGCTGTGGATAGTCTACATTTCCTGACAAAGTAGCAACTTTAGTTGGTACTCCCCAGCTCTCTCCTCGATCTCCAGAGCGGTTAATCATCATATTCACCTGCTCCCCATCAAACTCTTTCCATGCCAGATAAATGCTGTTATCGAGCGCCAACACGTTTGGGTGAGATGCCCGCTGACTGTAATTACCAAAGTTATAAGGTACAGAAAAAGTCTCACCCTTATCTGTTGAAAATGCATAGAACAGCCCATGCTTCTCCTCGGCATTATTAAACCAGACCGCATGATAAGTTCCATCCTCAACACGGATATCTGGCCCATGGTGTGGGCAACCATCAATTTTCCACTGCTCATGGGTTGCCCGCTGCGGTACACTGAACTGGCTGTTACTGGTAAAACTTGTGATCGCATGGTCTCGAATATTGTCCCCGTAGATATTCCTCCACATCACAACTGGCAGCTGATTTTCATCAAGGTCCATGGTGACACGGCAGCATTCGCAGCTATGGTCAATGATCTTTATATTGGGCTGGAAGTTGAGTTCATCAGGGTTACGCCAACTGTAATAGATAGCAGCACCCCTGTATTTTCCACCACTGGCTCGCACCCTTTCTCGGTCACGCTTATCAACCCATGCCAGATAGACATGACCATCGTCTGAGACCTGCATGGTATCAAAGCGGTGTCCAATCAGGTCCCGATTATCATTGACGGTAACTGGGGTAGTGAAGTTCACTCCATAATCACTGGAACTACTAAATCGCACATTACCGGTATATTTTTTCTCCAGTGCCGTGGTCCATGAGATATAGATCCCCTCACCTTTATCAAAGGCGATCTTAGGTCGATTCTCACCCCTTGCGGAGATATTTTCTGGTACTGGATTGATTGATATGGGTTGTGAATAGCTCACTCCCTTATCATCTGAGTAGTTGACATAGATATGTCCACCAAATGCCCAAGCAGACCATAGACGGCCTCTTGAATCAAACTTTGCGCTGGGGGCTTGTGCACATTGTAGAGTGGGGAAGTTGCATACTGTTTCTGCTGTATGCTCTGAATGATCTCCTGCCGCCAAGGCCGCAAATGGAAATAGGATCAGCAGTAGTTTAGAGCAGAAGCGTTGTACTGTTGTTATATAGATATTCACGGTATCACCTCAATATCTTGCATAGTTGGTTTGTTAATCCAAGGCTAGATTATGGCAATCCAGCCCCGGAGATTGATCATTGCAGGAATATTCCGTTATTTAAACTTGTACTCCAGACCAACAAACAATTGACGGGGTGCCGCAGGGGTATATTTCTCTTTACCATAGCTATAGCTGGCACTCTCTGCATAGATTTTATCCGTAAGGTTATTGATCTTTGCAAACAGGCTTAAATCACCCTCAGGTTTATAGGATAATTTAAGGTGGCCCACATCATAACCTTCATAAGAGACCGTATGAGAATCATCCATCCAATACTCACCTACATGCTCCCACTCCAACATGGCTGTTAATTTATTGAGCTGCTTAGGAGTATATGTCAGGCGTAGATTCATCGTATGATTAGGCGCAGCAGCTTGTTCATTATCACCATAAGAGGTGTCATTTTTATAATGATGTTTTGAGTAACTGTATGCCAACTTACTCTTAAACTGCTCTGAAATTCTGGATAAAAGTGACAATTCAACACCCTTATGAACAGAGCTATCTCCATTTACATAGTACCTGTCTCCATTACCATTCTCTCGACGAACAATCGTATCTTTAATTGTCATATGATAGATTGAACCCCCTATTTCATGTTGAGCAGTTGCTATCTTATAGCCCACCTCATAGCTGTCCGTTTTTTCAGGATCCAGAGTAAATGCAATATTATCTGTCGTCAGAGAGTAGAGGCGTGATGCGGAGGGAATTCTAAAACCATTGGCATAACGTACATAAATTAACTCGTTTTCATCAAGTTTATAGGAAAGATCCAACTTAGGACTTAAGTGACGAAAATCTGGATCATTATTATCAGCTGCTCTTGAGTAGCTGGAGGCCGCATACTGGCCATCTGCTAGGTTGTTAGTATAATCAAAACCACTGGCATCATAACGAAGTCCGCCTGCCAACTGTAATTTTCTTGTTATATCATGCTCAACCCGTGCATAGGGTGCAATCGAATAGAAATCAACATCATAATCATAGATACTGCCAGCAGCCACTGAGCTCCCCCACCCTGATGGCGTATAGTTAAATAACTGAACATACTCTTTACTAGCCTGTGTATACTCAACGTCCAGCCCAGTAATATAACGAAAATCACCTTTATCAATATCAGCCTTCAGCATTATTCCCAGAGATTTCTCTTTTGAATCATTCTGAGGAAGGTTATTTTCCCAAGTGGTCGTATAACGATTACGTGTATTTCTCAAATAACCAATGGTACTAATCTGAGTATCATCACTGTAATCATGGCGCCACTCTGTTCCCAAGCGAAGGAAATCAAACTTCCGTTTCATATCAACTAAGCTTAGGCTGGACTCAACATCACCCACATAAGTCGGATTACTATTCAGTTGAGCAAGGCCAATCAAACTACCCGCCATTTCAGCAACTGACTTATTAAACGAAAAAGTGGTATTTAACTCATTTCGATCATCAACATCATATACATGCTTAAAGGTAAGCTCATCTCTAGTATGCGCAGTATGATCACGCCAGCCATCACTATCTGCATGAGATGCATCCACAGCGACACCAGTATCTGGTTGAATCTGACTACCACCAGAGGCCGTCAGACGTTTAAATCCATCACTTCCCGCTTCAACCTTTACTGAGTAGACTTCCTTTTCCGGGACATCCTTTGAAAGTACATTGATAGTACCTGCCACGGAATCAGAACCATACAGCGCAGTGCCTGTTCCCTTCAATACCTCTGTGGTACCGGATGAAGAGTAGTTGGTATAGGCAAGTCCATTATGGTTAAAGAATCCAGGTGATTGAACAGGAATACCATCTTGCAGGAATAGATAGTATGCCGCAGTATTTTCCGGCATACGAATACTGGTCTTATGCCCAATGGTTGATCCAGTCTGGGTAACACGAACCCCCGCAATGGAACTAAACAGCTCTCTCTGTAATATTGGAGCATCCAGCTCAATTTCATCCTGATCTTTTACGCCAATATTTGCCGCAACATCGGTATTGATCTGCTCTACACGGGTTGCGGTTACCGTTACTGTGTTCATTACCGAACCACTTTCTCCCATGCTTTCTGCAAATGCAGTATGTCCATATATGGCAGTCAGGATTGCTAAACTAATTGATGTTCTTTTCATTACTTTTCCTTGATTAAATAATATGATTAGAAATATCTCAATGACTCCTTATTGAGATGAACTGGGAGATTGGGTGGCAAATGCCAAGCGGGTGATCCCACTGGCACGTACTATTGAAAGGAGCTGTGCAACTGACTGGTAATCCGTCTCTGCATCCGCACCAATTCGTACCACTAGCTCTGGGCTCTCTTCTTTAGAGGTACGTAACTGCGTCATCAGTTGAGCACTATCAGTAGCGGTACCTTGATAGAAGAGCTGCCCCTCATCATCTAGGGTTAGATCAATCACTACCGGATCACTATCAGCCTCAGCAATGGCCTTGGGCAGATCTACACGAATCGATTGTGAGAACACTGGCGCTACGATGATAAAGATCACCAACAGCACTAGCATCACATCGACCAAGGGGGTGACATTAATCTCAGAGAGTGGCGTTTCGTGGTCACCACTATTAAGAGATGCGGCCATTGCTCCCTCCTTCACTGAAGAGGATCACATCACACATCTCTCGTAGATTGCCTGCGGTCATGCTGCTAATACGGCGTAGCCAACGGACCAACAGGTTGTACGCTGCAGCTGCTGGAATTGCCGCAAACAGCCCTACTGCAGTGGCTACCAGCGCCTCAGAGACAGGGCCTGCAACCATATCCATGCTCAACATTGCACTCCCACCCAGAGATTGAAGGGCATGCATAATGCCCCAAACCGTACCCAGTAGACCGATAAAGGGGGCCGAGTTTCCAATAATGGCCAACACGATCAGTCCATTTTCCAGATCAACCCGTCGCTCATCTAGAAACTGGGCGGCGCGCGTCTCTAACTCAATTTTCCGTTGTCCACGATCCTCGCTATGCTGTTGGGTAGCATAACGTGCGAGAAACGGGTAACTAATAGATTGTAGAGGCAGCAGCTCAACAAGCGTGGAGGCGCACATCCCTTCATCACGCATCAACAACTGACGCACCTGTTTCTCTCTTTTGAGCACGGAGCGATAGTGGCTGATCTTATAGACAATCACACTCCACCCCCCCACAGAGAGGCTAATCAGTGTGATAAAGACCGCACGAATCACCAGATCAGAGTCACTCCACCAGTTTGTCCATAATGAACCTTCCATCACCGCTTTACTCCTTTTATTAACATCTGTTGTCCATCTCTCTTCTTCATCTTATTTTTATCCTTTCAACTGAAACCGAATAGGTACTTCAACCAAACTGGTCACAGGCTGGCCTCCCTGTGTAGCCGGGTGAAAACGCCATCTGGATACCGTTCTTCGCGCCTCACGATCAAGCAGGCGATAACCGGATGAGTTGAGGATGGAGATCTCACTGGGTTCACCCAGTACACTCACTTCGACCTGCAGCGTTACCACCCCCTCCATCCCTTTTCTTCGTGCCTTAAGTGGGTACTTGGGCCTCCTGTTGTTGAGCTGTGATGACTCATAGACCGCATCCACATAAGCCTCTGCGGCAGAAGCGGGAGCGCTTTCACCCTCTGGCAGATTGGACTCCTCTTCAATCTCCTCTACAGGCTCATCCTCCATCGACTCAGAACTAGTTTCTGGCTCTGGCTCTGGCTCTGGCTCTGGCTCTGGCTCTGGCTCTGGCTCTGGCTCTGGCTCTGGCTCTGGCTCTGGCTCTGGCTCTGGCTCTGGCTCTGGCTCTGGTTCTGGCTGAGGATTCCCCCCCAGCCCTTCAGATGGCATCGCCAGATCCACCCGCTGCTCTGCCAATACAACCATCTCAAATGGACTAGAACTTTCCAGCAACTGTGCCTCCTCTTGTTGAGTCAGCAACGCAGCCGCAAATGCTCCATGCACCGCAATGGAGATGGAGGCCGCCAATAAAAGACGTGGATTCTGTAACATGAGATTCAAACCGCCAGGCTGAAAACCATCGCTCTCGCGACAGCTACCCACTCTGCAGTGGGTAACTCAAATAGAAGCAGACGATAAGTAGCTGGCACACTGCACGTATGCCAAACCATTGGACAACCATTACACAACACCTCTTAGCTATTGATACAGGCAGAACCCTTACTGGGTTCTATTTAGACAACCGGAATCAAACAGCGTGTGGTGGTGCTCGAATAGGCAGTAACTGTAGATAATTACTGCTATGTATAGACTCTTGAGAGGGTAGATCAACAACGTGGGTCGCTTCAAGCCGATGAAGCAGTTGAGCGCTGGTAGCGGCCATCGAATCTGCTGAAAATAGATTCAAAAGACAGTAGGGACACTCAATATCCGCAACAAAAGAGCCACTTTGCTCTTCCTCAAATTCAACCCAAACCATCTGCGTACCCTGTACAGAGCAGTACGTTGTGAGATAACCATTGGGCTCTGGCTCAGAGACAAGAGCATAAACCGCAGGTGAAATCAGCTGCAGCAGCAGTACCCAGAGCACAACACGCGCACTCTGAAGCTGATAAAAACGGTTTTTGTAGAGGTTATTCAACATGGATATGTTAATCGTTGCCTAAGTATTGGCAGGTTCAACCCCCACCCTAGCCCTCCCCCTGCTTGAGGGAGGGGACTTTCACTGCAGTAACTTACACAACCATTCATAATGATAAATCAGCCCCAACTCTGCTGAATAGCAGCCAGATCTTTCATAATGGTGTCAGACATATGAGGGGATGAGAACACCGCATGCAGCTTACCCTCTGGGTTCACCAGAAAGATGGTTGCCGAGTGGTTAATCAGGTACGAGTTCTCCAACCCTTCAGGAGCCCCCTCTTCTGGGTCAAAGATTAACGCCTTACCATTAAGGAAGTAGGCACGCTCATAGATTGCACCCATCGACCGAGCAAGCTTATCTACAGCCACCTGCTCACCCGTTACACCAATAAATTCAGGGTGGTAGAAGCTCACATATTTTTGCACGGCCTCTGGCTGGTCCTGCTGTGGATCTACTGAGACAAAGACCACTTGTGGCTTCTCTTGGGCTGTGTCTGACTTCTCTTCAATCTTGCGCAGAGTCTCTGCCAAGGTAAAGAGTTCGGTAGGACAGACATCTGGACAACGGGTATAGCCAAAAAAGAAGAGACTCCAACGCCCCTTCAGGTTCTCATCATCAAACGTTTTCTCCGGCCCGCGCGACAACGTAAATGCGGAGATCGCTTTAGCTTGCGGCAGAATAGTCGCCGCCTCCGTTTTCGGCGGAGGGTTACTGCTACCACAGCCACCCAGAAGCAGGGCTGCTGCCAACATTAGCCAACCTCGACCCACTTTATAAAATACGCTATAAGGTTGCGTAGTCATTTTGTTATTGCCCTTGAAAGATGCCAAAACTGCAATAAAAAACGGTCGAGGCATACACCCCTACCGTCTTTTATCAGAATCTATTATTTAGTGATGCATCATCTTGTTATGACCACCCTTCATCATCATATTTCCCTTACGTACCTTGGCGGTGATCTTCTGCTCAGAACCATCACTCAACACCAGTGTTAGCGCTACGCTATCACCCATAACCGGTACTTCTTTAGGTCCGATCAACATGATGTGCCAACTACCTGGTTTCAGTTGCAGTGAACCATGCGCAGCTACTGGCATCTGTTTCTGTTGAACCATCTTCATCATCCCATCAGCCATGATGGTACGGTGCAACTCAACACGTGCAACAGGCAGCGAGGTACGTACCTCAACCAACGCCAAATCACTATTAGTGTGGTTTTCCAGTGTCATAAATGCCGCCAGCGCAGGGGCGTTCGGTGGTGCCGCACGTACCCAAGGGTCACTCACCATCAATCCTGCAGCCTGAATTGAAGAGGTTGCCATCAGCAACAATGCACCCATCACACGATAAAAATTGGTTTTCATATCTAAATCTCTCTTAAAAGTCTATTTCCAGTGACAACACCATCGTGTGCTGCCAGCCATTGCTGAAGGGTTACTTCAGCAATACGCGCCACACCTCTCCCAAAGTGAGGCGCGTATGTGGTTGGTTTATCTTTATGAGATCAGGCAGGAGGGCCGCGAATGAGGAAAGGGGGATAGTTCAGTCTCTCAGGAGTCGTAGAGAGTTGAACAACCCACTTTCCCTCAGCTTGAGGAAGCAGCGCCTCAAATAGGGGGGTGTATGAGTCGATCCAGCCGTTGGCATTGGCCTGTACGATACAGGTCGGACACTCATAGTAGCTGGATGCGTCTGCGCCAGGCTCTGGTGAAGAGTCATCGAAGGCGACAAAGACAGTTTTATACCCATAGGCGGTACAGATGGTGGTGGTATATCCATCCATACCCGCTGTCGGCTCAGCCGTTGCAATCTGGTAATAAGGGAAGACAGAGTGGAACAGAAACGTGAACACACCCACCAACAGGAGGGAGCGTCTGTGCTGTTCTTTTCTTGCCGCCATTGAGGCCATGATTAAAATCTGCTGTCTACCATAATATTAGAACCTGCTATTTCTACAGACTGTAATGGCTGTTGTCAAATTTGAAACCTTTTTGTTTTGATATGGAACAAACGATATACTTAAGACTCGCACTCGGTAAGAGTGTGTTAATAATTAGAATCCCGTTTCACAAACTGAAGAGACTCTGTAACTTATGAAAACGCTACTGCTGTCCCTCTCTGCTCTGCTATTCCCAGCCTTGGCTTGGGCCTCAGCAGCTGGCGGAGAAACCCTAGACCTAACCGGAGAGACTGTAGGTATCCTCTCTATTGCTGTCTTTACCTTGGCCTACGCCTTTGTAATGGCTGAAGAGGTTACACACTTACGTAAATCTAAACCTGTACTGCTTGCCGCAGGTGTTATCTGGGCAATGATTGCAGTGGTCTACGCCTCACACGGTATGCCACATGCCGCAGAGGTGGCGATTCGTCATAACTTCTTAGAGTTTGCCGAGTTGATGCTGTTCCTGCTGGTTGCAATGACCTACATTAATGCGATGGAAGAGCGTCGCGTGTTTGATGCTTTGCGCTCTTGGCTGATCAGTAAAGGCTTTGGATTCCGCCAGCTATTCTGGATGACCGGTATCCTCGCCTTCTTCATCTCCCCCATTGCGGATAACCTCACCACAGCGCTACTGATGTGTGCGGTAGTGTTAGCAGTCGGTGGTGACAACAGCAAGTTTGTGCTACTCGCCTGTATCAACATTGTGGTCGCAGCCAACGCGGGTGGTGCCTTCAGCCCATTCGGCGATATCACCACACTGATGGTTTGGCAGAAGGGCATTGTAGACTTCGGCACCTTCTTCGCACTATTTATCCCTTCTGTGGTCAACTTTGTGGTCCCTGCTGCCATCATGCACTTTGCGGTGCCTGACGAACAGCCCACTGCAAATGATGAGATCGTAGTAATGAAGCGTGGAGCAAAACGCATCATCGTACTGTTCTTGCTAACCATTGCTACCGCAGTGAGCTACCACAACTTCCTCCATCTGCCCCCAGTTATCGGCATGATGACCGGACTTGCCTATCTGCAGTTCTTCGGTTATTTCCTAAAGAAGACTCACCAGTTGGACACACCAGATAGTGGCGAGCATGGCGACCGTATGGACCCTGCGATGCCATTCGACATCTTCAATAAGGTGGCACGTGCAGAGTGGGATACCCTGCTCTTCTTCTACGGTGTTGTACTGGCCGTAGGCGGCTTGGGCTTTATTGGTTATCTCTCTCTCGCCTCCGAGTTTATGTATACCGATTTGGGCGCTACCAATGCAAACATCTTGGTTGGCATACTCTCTGCGATTGTAGATAACATCCCGGTCATGTTTGCAGTACTGTCGATGATGCCGGATATGTCACTGGGCCAGTGGTTATTGGTCACCCTGACTGCAGGTGTCGGTGGCAGCATGCTCTCGATTGGCTCTGCTGCGGGTGTTGCCCTGATGGGACAGGCACGCGGTAAATACACCTTTGGTGGTCACCTGCGCTGGACACCTGTGATCGCACTGGGGTACGGAGCCAGTATCTGGGTTCACATACTGGTCAATGAGCATTACTTCTCAATGGCTGCTAATGTAGTTGGTGGTGGTTAGTTACGCTAGCTAGATGTACAAAAAAGCCCCCGATCTACAACAAGATCGGGGGCTTTTTTATGTGACCCTATTTTATGGGTCTCTATTTGGAGAGGTCGATATCCACCCCACTCTTCAGAAGCGCTGAGGTACGCTGCCCCAGATACTGATAGAAGCCATCCGCAAAGCGTTCATAGTGGCGCTCTGCCACATAGCGCAGCACCTCTTCAAAGTGGTAACTGTAGAGCAGCCCATCAATACGGCGAACCTCTCTGCCTTTGTCAAATAGCACGATACCGGGACGATAGGTAAGACCCAGCTTTTTGGCATAAGCCTGTGCGGTCGTCACATTGCCATCCACATCGGTAATCGGGGCGCTGGAGTTTGCATCTAACCGCACCACCTTCATCGACTCCAACACCTTGAGGATGGCTGGATTCTTCAAGTGTCCCTCATGCAGTGCATCACAGCCGTCACAACTGCTATCCTCAAACAGCACCGCCAGTGGCTCTCCCGCCACACTGCTGAGATCGGTCACATCAGCAAACAGGGTATGATCCCGCAGCTGATACTGTCTGGGCTGCTTCTGCTGCTGGATATAGTCTGCCAGCTTCATCTCGCTATATTTTTTCTGCTGTACATAGCGCAACGCATATCCAAACTTTTCCACCGAACGGTAACCATTGAGCTTAAGTACCACTTGATTATCTTGATTAAGAAAGACCGTAGTCGGTGTGTAGTTGACCTTTACCAGATCTGCCAGCGCCTTCTCACTCAAGCTCAACGCCTCATTAAAGGCAACCTCTCGGTCCCCTTTGATGTTGATCGCAATCACATCAAAATTCTGCTGAATAAATGGGGTATCGGGGGAGTGCTTAAAGTTCTCCTCCGTCATCTTGTTACAGTAGGGACAGCCATTGAGGTGCATAAAGAGGATGACATGCTTGCCCTCTTCTGCGGCCTCATCTACATCCTCACCAATATCAAGAAAGCTCTCTTTGAACCATCCGGGGTGTTGTGACATAGCCCCCCCAGTGATTTTACCATCTGCAAAACCACCACTCGATAGCATCAACCCCAGCACCATACAGAGTGCCACCCCCATTCTCTTTTTCATCAAAAAACTCCTTCTATCGTTATCCCTCTCTTTTTACTGATCCCCCAGAGTGAAAAATCATCCATCAATACCTTGCACAACCACCTCTTGTAGCCCCTCCATCTGCTGAATCGCCTCGTCCAGACCAATTTGATCTGGATTTTCTATGGTTTGTGACTTCAACATCTCCCACAGCTCCCCCTGCTCATAGGTCTCATGCGAGCCATCACTGTCTTGGAAATAGGCTGCCCACGGCACAAACTTGGTCAATGGGAAAATCTGCCCCTCCCGTGGTGAGATATCGATATGGATGCCGGAGACAAACAGCAGCCGCTTGCCTCGGTAGGCGGGTTCGCGTGCAATGGTACGGAAGGCCCGGTCAAACTCGACCTGTGAATTGACCTGCGCTGCAACCAGCGCGGGAGAGTGCGCGGTCACGATCCGTGGCATGTGCGGCAGCAGGTTACGCTCCAGGTGATCATGCCCCTCCTCCTCATCCACAATATCACGCTCAAAATAGAACAGTTCACCCTTCAACGCAGAGCCGATCACCTGCGTCTCCCCCTCCTCCAGCTGTGTAAAACGTGCAGCAAAGAGGTCGGTTGCAACAAAGGTCTTGGCCGTACTGAGAATCTCAATCGGGGTGTAGTCATCCCGCCCACAACGCGCCGCCTCACACTGTAGCATCTTCTCTAGCCGTAGCATCAACCCCTCTTTACGACTGCTGTCGATCAACTGGTTATCAATGGTCACCAGTACCTCATCCTCTCTTCGCTCAATCAAAATATTCTCACAAGCAAAGTGGTACTCACTAATGTACCAACTGGAGATTGCCGCAATTTTCCCACAATCAGAGGTCGACTCACAGTGGCTGGTCTGTAAGCGACGATAGGTACCAAATTGCCCACTATCGGGGTCATACCCCACATGGCTGGCCTGAATGATCACCATATCCTGTCCATGGTGTGCATGAGGACCATGCCGATCCGTTGCCACAATACCGCCTACCCGCCCATGGTTGAAGGGGAAGGTCCCAAAGTGTTTGGCCATCAATATAATGGGAAAACCCTGATTTTCATCTGAACAGAAGGCGCGTGAAGGCATGATTTTTCCGGCTTCAAACCCCATTGAAAGACAGAGGTTATAGAGCCTTGGCACAAATTTACTGTAGCGCATCATGCGCTGCTCAAGCTGAAAGTCTCCCATCGTTTTCATCATCAATCTCCTAATTTAAATGAACCTGTAACCGAAGTGTATTCCTCCCTTGGAGTGACCGCAAACGGGTGTTACCCTTTACAAAATCACCCAGTAAAAACAGGTCCATCACCATACATTACGAAGAGATCAAAGCCATAGAAACCGACAAAGATGTGATCATCACTGAGGAGAGCCAGAGACGTGCGGCCTGCCAGCGTATTGTGGTTGAGAATGTCTTCTGGTCGGCCTCAGTGGGGCTGGTTCCGGTACCACTGGTGGATGTTATTGGCATCACCGCCATTCAGCTGAAGATGGTCAATGAGATCTCTATTGAGTATGGCGTGCGCTTCAGTCGTAACCGCGCCAAGGCGCTGATTACCGCACTGAGCAGTGGGATGGGTATGTTTGCTGTCTCTAGCCTTAAGCTTATCCCGGGTGTTGGTAGCGCCAGCTCAGGCATTGGAATGAGCGTAATGGGCGGCGCACTAACCTATGCCGTTGGCACCCTGTTTATTGAGCATTTTGAGACTGGTGGCACACTGGAGGACTTGGATGTACAGCGTGCGCGTAAGCGCATGGAGGCCCTGGCTAAAGAGGGTCAGTCGGTCGCTGCTGAACAGCAAAAAAGAGCCACTTAAGGGTAAGGCAGCATAGCTTTACCCCTCATCCCCCTCCAGCTCTTGGCGCATATTTTTGATACAGCCATTGATAATCTGGCGAATACGCTCTTTGGTCAAACCATATACCTTTGCAATATCCACCAAGGTGGACTCACCATAGCCGATGGCATAGCGCCTTTTGAGAATGTCCCGGTCTCGCTCAGAGGGGATCTTCTCAATCAACTGTCGGACCATCCGATACTGTAGAAAGAGGTCCACCTTCTCATAGGCATCCTCTTCATCCTTCACCAGGTCCATCACCTCATGAGAGTCTGCAGCACTACTATCAACAGGCGTATTCAGTGAAGAGACCACCCAAGTTGAACGCAGTGCGGTATTTACATCCTTCTCATTCAACTCTAGCGCCTTTGAGATCTCCGCTGCGGTTGGTGCTACTCCACTCTGTTTGACCGCTTCATCAATGTATTGATTCACATTGCGGTAGGTCTGACTGATGTTTCTGGGGACATGGATAGTAAAGTTGATCTCATTTAACAAGTTGAGAATGGACTGCAGAATCCATTTTGATGCATAGGTTGAGAACTTATAGCCACGACGGAAATCATAGAGATCACACGCCCGCATCAGCCCTAGCGTCCCCTCCTGAATTAGGTCCTGAATATCGATATGGTGCTTTGCATAGACCGCTGCATGTTTGATGATGAGACGGAGGTTGTGCTTTACCAGCTTGTCTTTCAGTGCCCCTACAGAAGATTGGAGCTGTTTAATGCGCGCATGGTTGGCAAGCACCTTCTCTGACTTCTCGATGATCTCCTCATAGGCCTGCTGGTAGCTCTCATCAATCTCGCGGCGCAGTGTAGGGTGTACGATAATCTCTGCCAACAGTTTGATCTGTTCCCCAGCATCACTACTGCTATTGAGTTTTTGCAGGTGACCAATCATCTGCATTCCGATAAATTCAAGGTACTCATCGGTAGAGAGTGGGTTCTCCAACAGGCCACTACTCGCCAACCCACGTAGTTGCGCGGCAAGGCGTTCGGGGCTATCCAGCTCTTCCACTCTGGCATCAATCAGTGACATCACAGCCGTTCGAACCGGCGCAATCCACACCATTCGCGCCTGAATCTCTCTATGCTCTGTAGAGATCTGTCGAAACAGTGCCTGCTCCTCTTCACGGGTTAGCAGGTGTGCCGCACAGTGCTCTCTTAATAGCGGAGAGGTCTCCAGCACATCCTGATGTCGGGGCGAGAGTGAGCCGGGCGCAAACGCGCACTCGCTCAATTCATCATGTAGGGGGTCATCGGCCATTTTGTGATTCTTACACGTTCAGCAAAACTTTTCACGGTTGCCGATAACCATGGGTACAGCCTTACTCATTTTCGGTCTCCTGATCAGTGCGACTACGGTGGCGCTCCGCATCAAGCTTCATACGACTGGCCATCGCCTCAGCCATCTCATCAGGAATATCTCCAGCCATCTGCCTGAGAGATTTAGAGTGAACCAAGGTGGGCTTCTCTCTCTTGGGCGCAGTAAACCAAGCTTTTAAGCGTTGAAAAACAGAGATCACTTTGTTTGTTTATATGCGAAGCAGAACACTATCCAAACTACGTCTGGATTTCGGCAGTTTTGAGTTGTAGTCCTCTTCTTGGTGATGATACCCAATAGCCAGCGCCACATCACACTGGTAACCATCCAGCTCATTTTTAAACGCTTCATTGACTAGTTTTGTATCAATACCCTCCATAGGGGTGGAGTCAATTCTTAGTCTAGCCAAGGTGTGCAACGTATTCCCTAGGGCAATATAGGTCTGTGCCTTTGTCCAGTTTGCGGTATTTCCATTTTCGTCGGTATTAAGCTCTGCAAAGATGAAAGAACCAAAGCCACTCTCACGTGCCTCCTGCTTAATTCGCCCATCCTGAATAGCATCATCTACAACCTCAGCATAGTGGTCACGTGTGTAGTGTGGGTTATGAGCAAAGAGGATGGTGTGCGAACTTTCGAAAATATGATGCTGGTTAAATTGGTGTTTCTGCTCAAAGGTCCGGCTCATGCGCTCTTTTGCCGCGTCACTTTCAATAACGATAAACTTCCATGGTTGTGAATTAATGGAGGATGCAGAGAGGCGCATCGCCTCAAAAAGCAGATTAAGCTCTTCTTGAGGGATCTTTCTACTAGGGTCATATTTCTTAGCGGTATATCTCCAGCGAAGATCTTCAATAATTGGACTGCTCATAACCACTCCTTTTAATTTGTTACTGTTTTAAGCGTTGCATAAACTCACCACTCAGTGGCAAGACTCTCCACACCTCTTCCTGAAGTCCGCACAAGAACCATCATCAGGGAGGCTAATCTTAACAATAATTGATGTCATCCAGCCATCATGCTGCCGCTCATTATGGGGGTGGCTTTTGAGAGATGAATAGAGTCCAGATTCGACCATCAATTGCTACCAATCCCATACCAATAAGCAGCATCCCTAACAGCTGCTTCGGTAGCAGTATCTCCCCCAGAAACCCGATACCCAATACAATCGCACTGACCGGAATAAGAAAAGTAACAAGTAGCAGGTTGGTCGCACCAGCGCTCTCAAGAATTCGAAAGTAGATGATATAGGCCAAGGCGGTAGAGAGCAGGGCAAGCCCCACCAGTGCCCCCCAGACAGGGAGGCTCGGTAGTGGCAGTGTCCACGGCTGGTCTACCATCATCACTAGTGGAACAAGCATCACACTAGAGGCTGTAATCTGTCCTGTTGCTGTCGCCATGGGTGAGACCCCCATTGCTTTAAAACGGCGTCCAAAGACACCAGCAAAGGCGTAGGAGAGTGCCGCACCCAAAATTGCAACGGGTGCCAAAATGTCGACCCCCCATCCACGGAAGGCATCTCCACCGATCATCATAACCACACCAGCAAAACCAAACCCGATCCCCAACAGGCTACTTTTGGAGATCTTCTCATCGCTAGTCAGTAAGTGCGCAACTATCACCGTGAACAGTGGTGTGGTTGCATTAAGAATTGAGGCGATACCAGAAGCGATATGTATCTGCCCCCATACAATCAGGCTAAACGGCAGGACATTGTTTAAAAACCCCATACTGAAGAAGGCCAGCCATACTGGTCGACCAGAAGGCATCCGAAGCCCCATAACCCGCATCACCACCAACAGCGTTACTGCGCCAAGGATCACACGTCCAGCGACCACAGTGAGGGTCGGCAGCTCACGAATAGCCACACCGTTAAAGAAGAACGAGCCACCCCATAAGATGGAGAGTGCAACTAATAGCCCCCACTCTAACGGGCTCATCGATCGGTTTATGGCTGGCTGAGTAGAGATAAAAACTCCTTTGATGAGACCCCTTACAGAAGAGAAGCCCTGAACAAATCTGAGCCTCCTTGCATCAATTGTGTCACTCAAAGCCCATCACCACACCCTATTTCTTACGATGTAATTCGAGAGTATGAGTCAGTGGGCAGTTCTCACCCCTTAAAGCCGTAGCAGAAGATGAACTATACTTACCCCCCCTTCAAAACAGGAGCCACCCAGCCATGCCCATTGTAAATATCCAGATCACCAAAGGCGTATCCAGTGAACAGAAGGAACAGCTGATCCAGGGGGCCACTCAATTATTGGTTGATGTACTCGGGAAAAACCCCAAAACAACCTATGTCCTGATTGATGAGGTGGATACCGATAACTGGGGGGGTTGGTGGTGAGAGCATCACCAAGATGAACCAAATCAATTAAACGCAAAACAATAAGCATGCAAATGTAACGGCCATACTGGAAGATATTCACTCTTGAACAACAGCTCTTATTGATGGCTCTATTTTTGCCCCCTCCCCCTGACAGGAGGAGGGGGCAGGAACATGAAGGGATTTATTGAGAGTATTACGCCAACTTAGGCCAAGCAGAAATAACCGCCTTCACCAATGTGGCCAGTGGAATCGCAAAGAAGACCCCCCAAAAACCCCAGATACCGCCAAAGAAGAGCACCGCCACGATGATTGCCACAGGATGTAAATTAACCACCTCGGAGAAGAGCAGCGGTACCAGCACATTGCCATCCAGCGCCTGAATCACACCATAGACCAGCATCACCGTACCAAACTCCCCGCCCCAACCAAACTGATAGAAGGCCACTGCTGCCACTGGGATGGTCACTACCGTCGCACCGACAAACGGCACCAGTACCGATAACCCCACCAGCACACCCAACAGTGCGGCATACTGTAGCTGTAACAGTACAAAGGCCGCGTAGGTTGCCAAGCCGACAATCATCATCTCCCAGAATTTTCCACGAATATAGTTACCAATCTGCAGGTCGACTTCATGCCACACTTGCTCAGCCAGTGAGCGATCCTGAGGCAAGAAGCTGGTAAACCAAGCAAACAAGGTGCGCTTATCTTTGAGCATAAAGAAGACCAGCATCGGCACCAACACCAGATAGATCAAGACTGTAATAATTCCCGGAATAAACCCAATACTTTTTGAGAGCGCCTGCTGTGCAAATTCGGTCATTGAGCGGCTAGCCGTATTAACGATCTCGTTCAGCTGCTCAGCACTCACCAGCGTAGGATAGCTCTCTGGGAGTTGTGTCAGTATCTCTCGTCCCGCCTGTACCATGGCGGGTACGGTGGCGAGAAAGTCAGTCACCTGCCGCGAGAGCAGCGGCATCAAAACCACAATCAGAAAGATAAAAAAGGTGAGGAAGAGTAGATAAATCAGCCCCATCGCAAAGGAGTGTCCCATCCCCTGACGCTTGAGCTGCTCGATGGGGGTATCCATCAGATAGGCAAGTACGATGGCAATCAGTACCGGACCAAGCATCTGTCCAAACAGCAGTACGACCGCAAACAGTGTCGCCAACAGCAGTAACAGAATCACCAGTTGTGGATTGGAGAACTGGCGCTGGAACCACTTCAGTAGAATATTATTGTCCATCAATCTCAGCCTTCCAAGTAGCGCTGATAGTGCGCCTGAAAAATCCCTTCCAACTCATCAATCACCTCAACCGCATCTCGACCATTCACTAGATGGGCGCTCATCAGATCGGCTCCCTGTTTAAGGAGCTTCTCATGTTTCAGCATAGGATAGGTCTCTGCCAGTCGCCGAATCGCCTTCACCACATGCTCCTTTTGAGGACGTGGAATCTCAAGCGGCTCGGTTTTCTCCTGCTCAACCGGTTCACTGCTCTGCAACAAGAACTCGGCATAACGCAGCAGCGTATACTGCTCCTCTTTTTGTAATGCAGCATGAATCTGCTGCAGACGATCAGCGCTCATCTCATCGAGTGGTAAAAATTTTTCGGGGAATCAACGCTCTTTAGCGAGTTCACAGTACTCTTTAGCAAACTCCAGCAGTTCATCCATCGCACGCAGACGGAACTTCTGCTTCTGGTGCACAAAAGAGAAGGGGCGCACCATATGCGGGTCAAGGCGAATCATCTTCACCGTGCCCAGCAACAACTCTTTCTGAATAGACGCTCTAGAGATGATGGTAATACCGATACCGGACTCGACCGCGCCCTTGATCGCCTCAGGGCTACCCAGCTCCATAATGACATTAAGCTCTGAGGGGTTAACCCCCGCCTCCGTCAAGTAATCATGGATCACCTCACGGGTACCCGAACCCTCTTCACGCCAGATGTAGGGGTACTCTTTAATCTCATCGATCTGAATGGCATCCTTATTCGCCAACGGATGATCTGGCGGCGTAATCAGCACCAACTCATCCTCACGACAAAGTTCAAGCTGTAACTTCTTGTTGGAGACTGGAGCCTCAACAATGCCCAAGTCGATCACATTATTCTCTACCATAGAGACTACACTATCGGTATTCCCCACCTTCAGTCGTACGGTGACAGATGGGTGCTTTTCATGGAAACGCCCCAACATGTTAGGCACCATATACTCGGCGATGGTGGTACTGGCTCCGACAATCAACACGCCACTCACTTCACCGGTCATCTCTCGTACTGCATTATCCATCTCTCCGTAGAGATCTAAAATGCGCTCCGCATACTCATACACCCGCTCTCCCGCTTCAGTCAGGGTGATACGGTTATGAGTACGATCAAACAGACGGGTATTGAAATAGTCCTCCAGTTGTCGCACCTGGAAGGTGACTGCAGGCTGTGTCATGTGAAGGGACTCCGCCGCCTTGGTAAAGCTGAGCATACGGGCTACGGTGTGAAATACTTGTAATCTGCGATCTGCCATGGTCTCTATCTACTAAAATGCACTTGGATAAATAACCTTTATAACATAAAGATCCTCAATACTCCAATAGAGCGTACAATTTTTCCTATATGGGTCAATTGTTTGTGCAGGAGAAACTGATCGTCCTATAATGCATACACTGTTATTAGATAACGGAACTACTATGAAAGCTCAGACCCCTGTTTTGCTACTGCTTCAGCTTGCATACTTTAGCCTGCCTGCATTTTCAGCAGAGCCCCCACCATCGGCAAGCTTTGAGGTGGCAATGAATAGCGATGAGGAGATGGCGCTATTCAATATCATGAATATTCTGGATATTGAGACGGAGATTGCAACCAAGAGCAAGGTCAATGCCGACTATGTACCGGGGATTGTCACCGTACTGCGGGGGGAGCAGTTAGAGTCGATGGGGGTTGAGGATGTTCATGCAGCCATGCAGTTTGTGCCCGGTGCCAACTTGGTCACCAACAACTATGGACGTAAAGGGGTTACGGTACGCGGCATTGGCGGGGCATTTGGCTCCTCTAATTTAAAGCTGATGCTCAATGGGCATGCGGTCAACAGTAATTTTTCCGTAGCCGCTCCACACCTGATGAATCGTAACCGTTCAGACCCCAGTTCATTAGGGTAATCAATTTAACGAAATAGTGGACAAAAGATAAGCATTGTGAGAGAGTAGCAATCATAGCTACGCAACAACTCCCACAAGCATGCATCTTAAAGACCATGATCTCTTTCAGATTGACGAAGAGTCTATCAGAAAACTCGGAGCTAAAGACTCAGAAGCACTGACTAAGCTCACCATCAATCTTCTTG
>Ga0209449_1000124_pt1 | contig 67304 bp, 83 predicted proteins | sample SaaInlV_100m_DNA_5_FD_184671 | JGI IMG/M metagenome (GOLD analysis project Ga0209449, IMG submission 184671) | Marine microbial communities from expanding oxygen minimum zones in the Saanich Inlet - Saanich Inlet SI073_LV_200m_DNA (SPAdes) (version 2) | ecosystem: Environmental > Aquatic >...
CTATAACAAATAATTCCATGCACTTTTCTTTGTCTATTTTGCTGTGAAGATGTGTTGTGATTAGATCTTCAAAATTATGAGTAATTCCTGAAACAATATGATCAAACTCATCATTATGAACAACCAATAAAATGGCATGAATGTTACCGGATAAATCTGATTTTTGTTTTTCTTCAGAAACAAATGATCTGATTCCAGCTCTAATTGCCTCTGATCTTCCTGAAAATCCCATGGTAGTTTGTAATTTGTCTAATTCTGATAGAATTTCATCATTTAATGAAATTGAGACTATTGGCATATGGTTAATGTTATTAAATATCTTATAAGTTTAGCACTAAATGTTATTAACATTTTATACATTTATTAATAATATTGATTGAATTGATGCGTGAATTCTCAGATTAAATTAGCAATAATTGCTATTGTGATTGTAATTCCATTAGCCTCTCTTGCAGTTACTCAACCTAGTTTTAATTCAGAAATTTCTACTACTGAAAATTCAAAATTACAAGTAATCACTTCAGCCACTTTTCTTAGTGAATTTTCACAAAATGTAGGAAAAGAAATGATTGATGTGACTCTATTGGTACCAATGGGTGCTGATCCTCATGATTGGGAACCGACTATCAGAGATAGAGAAAAAATACAAAAAGCTGATATCGTTATTGTTAATGGAATAGGCTATGAACATTGGCTTAGCTCACTTGATTCTAATGACAATCAAGGAATTCTTGTTGATACAAGTAATGGAATTTCAATTTTAGATTCTGAAAAACACAATGATCATGCAAAAGAAGATCATGAAGAAAAATTTTACGAAGAGATTGCACATGTAATAGAAGAATTTGAAGATGGACACATGACACAATCACAATCTATCAAAGCAATTGAAGAGACACTTCATGAACATGAAGGTGATGGTCATGGTACAGGTGCAATTGAAGATATTGAGAATTTGTTACATGAAATTGAAGATGGACACATTGAAAGTGAATATGGACTAGAAGAGATCCATCATTTAGTTTCTGGTGAAGATGTACACGATGATCATGAAGAAGATAAACATGATAAACACAATCATGAAGGCTTAGATCCACATATCTGGTTAAATCCTGTATATGCTCAATTACAAGTCAAAAATATTGCAAATGCATTATCTAATTCTGATTCTACAAATAAAAATTATTATCAATCTAATGCTGCAATTTATAATAAAGAATTAGATTTACTTGATTCGAAAATTAGAACTGAATTATCTGGATGTAAAACTGATTTTATAACTTTTCATGATGCATTTTCATATTTTAGTGAAGAATATGGATTGACACAACATACAATTATTTCTTCAAATGATTCACATGGTGAAGTAACACCCAAAACGTTAGAAAATATTATTTCTCTAGCAAGGGAGCTAAATATCAAAGTAATTTTTGCTGAAGAAAACACTTCTACAAAAACATCTCAAGTTATTGCTGATGAACTTGGTGGAAAAGTTCTTGTTTTATCTCCTTTAGAAATTGTCTCAGATGAGACTTATGTTGAAAAAATGACTCAAAATCTAGATAGTTTGAAGGAGGCATTATGTTGAATGCTGTAGAAATCTCCAATCTGACGGTGAAATATCCGGATGTAAAGGCATTAGATGATGTAAGTTTTGTAGTTAAAGAAGGTGATTTTTTAGGCATAATTGGGCCTAACGGTGCAGGAAAATCTACACTTTTTGATTCAATGTTGAATTTGAATACAAAATATGCAGGAACAATCAAGTTTTTTGGTCAGGATATTAAAAAATCAAAAAAATATCTTAAAGAAATTGGATATGTCCCACAAAAGCCCGTATTTGAAAAAAACTTTCCTGCAACAGTTAGTGATATTGTTAGAATGGGATTAAGAAATGAATCTGATGAAAATAGAATCGATGAGATTTTGCAGCAATTGTGGATACATGAGCTTCGAAACAGAAGAATAGGTGAATTATCTGGCGGGCAATTACAACGGGTGTTTATTGCAAAGGCATTAGTTAATAATCCAAAAATTTTGATTTTAGATGAACCTGTTACAGGAATTGATCAGCAAAGTATTGAATTATTCTACAGCATTCTTAGAGAATTAAACTCTAAACAAAAAATTACAATTATTTGGTCTTCTCATGATTTGGATGCCGTAAATAAATTGGCAAATCATGTTGCATGTTTAAACAGAACATTATTTTTCCATGGAGAATCTGAAAAATTCTTTTCTGATGATGATCTTGTTAAACAATATTCTGAAGCATCAATGCAGGAGCATATGCATCATCATTAATCATGTCTTTTGAAATTCTGACTTACGGCTTTATGCATAGAGCATTAATCTCTGGAATCGCAATAGCTATTCTTTGTTCAGTTGTTGGTTTGTTCTTAGTTTTACGACGTTATTCTTTATTTGGTGATGCCATAGCACATTCTTCATTTGGTGGAATTGCATTAGGTTTGTTGGCAGGAGTTTATCCGTTATGGACAGCATATGGTGTTTCTATAGTTAGTGCATTAATTATTACAAAAATTAAAGATAGATACAACATATCTGGTGATGCCTCAATTGCAGTACTCTTGTCTTCAGGCATAGCAGCTGGGCTTGTAATTATCAGTTTTTCAGGTGGATTTACAATCGATATCTTTAGTTTTCTATTTGGCAGTATTCTTCTTGTTAGTGTAGATGATACAGTTCTAATTTTAGCTTTGACTGGAGCAATTTTAATTGTAATTTTATTACTGTATAGACAAATACTTTATTCCACATTTAATGAAGAACAAGCTAAAGTTAGTGGAGTTCCAGTAGAGAAAATTAATTATTTGATTATATTTATGGCAGGAATCACTGTTGTAACATCAATTCAACTTGTAGGTGTACTGTTAATTTCTGCTTTATTTGTAATTCCAAACGTAACAGCAATTATGTATGGTAAAGGTTTCAAACAAACTGCAATAATTTCAATGAGTTTCTCTGTATTTTCTGTTGTTGTTGGAATTTTAATTTCTTATATCTTTGATATTACTCCTGCTGGAACTATCGTTTTATTATCAATTGCAATACTTGCAATAACTATGGGAATTAAATCTGCAGGATTATTATCTAAGAATTAATTAAAGAATTTAATCTTCTCTTATCGTATATGCTTTTAACATAAAATAGTGCTGTAAAAATAATTCCTAATGCAATTAATGGAGATGCAATTTCAGTATATTTCATTTCAACATCATCAATTGTTTTAATTTGTGAAATATCAACTGGGATTTCTATCATGTTAACTGTACCAATTTTATTTCCTTCTTGTTCAACAAACCAAATTTTCCCATTCTTATCTGATGTCATAAATTGAGTAAAAGATCCTTCAGTGGGAATTGGAATTTCCTTTAAATTATTGTTATCAGGATCATACACCCCAATGCTATCAACAACATGCTGTGCAAACCAAATGTTGCCATACCTATCAAATGTCATTCCAAATGGAAGTGCCTCTTCATCGGGTACTGAAATATTCTCAAAAGTCTCTAAAACTGGATTGAATTTCGTAATTGCTGTGCCTGTGTGTTCTGCAATCCATACATCCTCATTTTTATCAAATAGTAAGAATTCTGGACCTTCAAGTGGAATTTCTTTTGAATATTGAGTAATTTTACCCTCATTTGGATCAATTTTTCCAAATTTGCCTGTACCTGTTGCAGTATACCAAATATTTCCATCACTGTCTATTGATAATGCAAATGGAAATGAATCCCTTTCAGGCAATTCTACAACTTTGAATACATCATCATCAGGTAAATATTTTAAAATTTTATTTTTATTTACTATACTTATCCAAATATTTCCATCAAAATCTGCTTGAATGAATATTGGTTTGTTATCTGATATTACTGGACCAAGTTTTGGAATTGTCTTTGTAGTAATTTCTTTTGTTTCTAAATCAATATATCCAATTTGATTTCTTGGAGAATCTGTAAACCAAATTTTTCCAGTGTTATCCATAGTTAGAAACATTGTAGATAATCCATTAAATGAATAAGATGAAAATTCTTGTGTATCCAGTGAGAATTCCCATAATCTTGGTGCAGATGGATCACTTATCCAAATGGCATTATTTCCATCATACAATGGGTACAGTGGTTTTGCTTTTTCTGGAAATTCGTATTCTACTATTTGAGTTTGAATATTTTCTAATCTTGGTTTTACAAGTACATTAAGTATTTTTGATTCATTTGCATTTTCAGTTCTTTGGGATTCAATTTCTAATTGCCATTCTCCAGAAAACCCAAATGTTAGTTCTCCTTGAAATTCTACTGGAATATTATTATTGTCTTTAATTATTTGCATTGGAATTTCAATTGGAGAAATATTTTTTGATGGATTTGCAATTTTTACTTTAATTTGATTTGAATCGTATATTGGATTATTTTCAAAATCACTAACTTTAACTAAAATTGTATTTACTCCACTTGAGAATGGTGAAATTTGAATATCAAATTTTGCATTTTCAGTAAATTCTACAGTTTTAAATCCATAAATTATTTCTTGTGCGTCCGCATTTTGAATTTCACCTGCAGGTAAAGTCCCATTTGTCAGTAACGCAACTACTCCTAATAGAATAATTCCTAATACTGCATCAACTTTGAGTGATCTCTTTAGTTTTCTATGTACATTAATTTTCTGTGATTGGAAATTTCTCTCTCCATTTTTTTGTACTCTAAATTGGAAAAATCCCCCTAAACTAATCATAATTGCTGCAATTACAATTTTTAATATAATTAATTGACCATAAACTGAATCTGTGATTAATCCTACATCACTTTCTAAAAACCACATTAGTATTGGTCCTGTAATTATTACAACTCCAATTGAAATAACAAATGCAATTGAAAATCTTGGAATAAGTGCAAGACTCATTTTTTCTCGGTTTATTTCTTTTAATTGTGATAATGTTGGTAGTAATGTAAAAACAAAATAAAATATTCCACCAATCCAAACTGCTGCAACTAAATTATGAATATAATCTAGAATTAGTGCTGGTGTCTCACCACTTGCTGCGCCGTGACCAATTAAACTTGAAGTTCCAATTAATGCCAGCATGGCAATTAACATCACAATTTGGCTTTTCTTTGTTAGATTTTTCTTTCTATCTAATCCAAACCAAATTCCTAGTAAAATTATTGTAATTACCATTCGGATTAGCCATATACTTCCAAAATTAGTTTGAATTGCCTCTATTGGTGATGTTTCTAATCTAACCGTTTGTACTGCAATCATCAAAATATTTGAAATAAAAATTAACATTAATCCTATTCCAGTAATTGACATGAATTTTTGATGATGAATAATTTCAATTTGTTGTAGTTCTTCTTTGATTAATTGTTTATTTTGAGTTCCCCAAATAATTAATGATGCCATGATAACTCCTAAAACAATTGTTTGACCTACAATTCCTGGAAACCTAGCTCCAGCTTCTGGAAAAAATATTAGTTCTACTGAATTTTGATTGTCCAATAACTTTGGATCAATAGTAACATCTCCAACTGCAAACAAAAATGCATTTGGAACTAGATGACCATCTACTTTTGATAATACTTTGGTAGTAACTGTGTATACTCCATCTTCTAATGGATTGGTTGTAACAATTAGGGATTTTTCATCTTGATAGTAATCTGTATCTTTGTTATCAATTTGATTTCCATTATTATCTAAAACTTTGATTGTACTAAAACTCAATTCTACTGGTTCTGAAAAATAAACAATTACTTTTGAAGTTCCAGTTGGTGCATTTGATGATAAATTAGGAATTGTTTCATCAGTAAATGGATGTGCTGATACAAATGGAATTGAAGTTAATGATAATACTAGTAAAATTATGAGTATTTTTTTCATTTACTAAATTACTCTTAATTGATAATTTAAACAGTTTTCAAATTCTTCGAAACTTGTACCAATCCACGTAAAGATAATAATGGCTATTTGGTATATGATAGTCGTGAAGATAGTAATTTTTGGTTTTATTGCATTATTGATTTCAGTTGGAATGTTAGTTCCATCTTATGCTCATACAACAGTTGAAGTTGAACAATACAAAATTGAGGTAGGTTGGAGTATTGAACCTCCTGTTGTAGGAATCCGAAATGATATTGTTATTAAAATTACAGAATCTGGTGAAACTGAGGGAACTTATCGAGGAATTACTAGTGCATTCAAAAATCTAGAAGGAACTGTCATGTATGGTGGTGCAAGTAAAACAATTGATATTAATTCTGATCCAAAACCTGGATATTATTTCTCATCTATAATTCCAACTAAAACTGGAAGTTATCTAATGGATTTACAAGGAGAAATTCGTGATGTTACAGTTGATGTACAAATTCCTATTGAGGATGTAGAAAGTACATCTGTTTTGGATTTTCCTCCTACATCCAGTGAAGGATCTGCAGATGTTTCTGCATTAAAAAATGCAATTTCTTCTCTTCAACAAGATATTTCAAAATTAAAATCTGGTGAAACTAATACTTCTTCTAATGGTGGTGCAGCATATGACTTTGCCATATTTGGATTATCAATTGCAGCAGCAGCAATTATCTTAGCAATAATTGCATTAATAAAAAGAAAATAGAAAAAAAGATATTCCTAAAATCTTGGAATAACTCTAGATTTTGCAGTTACTGCTACGATGCTTATGATTGCTACAGCTAATACCATCATGGCAATTGTTCCAAATTCTGGAACAACTTTTGCTGTTGTAACTTGACCTACTGGTCCAGTCCAATCATCCTCATTACCTGGTGCACCAATTCCTAAAGAAACTACTTCAACATCTATTGGATTTTCATCAGAACCAACTGCATCTATTTGATGAGTTGCAATGTTCTCCATAGAGTGTAAACCAGTTTCTTCAAAAACTACTTCACCATTTTGAGTTGCAATGATGTCATAATTAACGTGTAATTCACTGAATTCAAGTTCAACTTGAGTTCCGCCCATTACTTGTGCGTCGGAAATTACTACCATTAATTCTACATCTGCTGCATGATCATCTACTGCTTCTGCTGCATGATCATCTACTGCTTCTGCTGCATGATCATCTACTGCTTCTGCTGCATGATCATCTTCAACTGCTGTTTCCTGTACTATGATTGATCCAACCATCCAAGTGTGTAGCATACAATAGTATGGTACTTCACCTGATGCTTCTGGAACCCATTCAAATGAATCCCCTGTCATTAGTACACTTGAATCAAAGACACCGTCTGGATTTGGTGTAAATCCGTTAACAGTTCCTGATGTAAATGTGTGAACTCCTGTAGGGTCTGTATTTGTCATGGTTACAACACCACCGACATCAACTGTTGCAACTGATGGAATGTAACATCCTTCATCTACACAAGCTTGTGAGAATCCAGATTCATCCACAGTTATGATTGAAACTTCGGCGTGATCTGCAAAAGCAGCTGGTGCCATTGAGGCCATACCTGCTGCAATAGCAAATAGTACAAAGATTGAGCTTATTGCTTTAGTCTTCATTAATCCGAAATGTTACTGTGATCCATAAAAACTTCTCTAGTCTTTACAAAAATGATAATTATTTTTTTAATTTAATCTGTTGATGAACTTTCATTCCAATTAAAGCAGGTGCTGCAAGATACATTCCAAGATTTAGTGCAATTACAGATAATCCAAGTCCTAAGACCTCACTTTCAGAATCTGCATTTTCCATAATTGCTAAACTGGAGAGCATTGGGGTTAATCCAAGTTTGACTACTTCTTTGAATAATGGGCTTTCACGTTCTAAGTCCGCGATTACTGGACTAAATGAATAGTAAACATCGTTGAACGTTCCCATGAATGCAGAACCAGCTTCTGTGTTTAGTAATTGATTATCACGAATTTCTCTAAGTAGTTGAACTTGTGGAGATAGCTCTGAGCCGTAAGCTGCAGTTGCAATTAGACAACCGCCTCCATTTTCTTCAGTTGGATTTGTTGGTTGAGAAGAAACTTCCCCTACTACAATATCAAATGAAACTGTTTCTGGTGAGATTGGTGTAAATAATATTCCTTCAATATCTATTTTCATATTGTATATTCCATCTTTTGGAAATTCAACTTTTAATCCATTGATGATTCCTTCAGATGTGTGAATTAATGAAGGAGTTTTAAAAATAATTTCATCTGAATTTGTAATTGTTATTTTATAATCAACATGGATCTGAGTTTTTTGTGTCATGGGATTTATGAATTCTATTGGTAATCTGGATAATTCCCCTATGTTGATGTCTTCATAAGACAATTTGACATCTAATGTTCCCTTGTCTGTTGGTAATGTTTGAGATTCAGCAAATACTGGAATTGTTAAAAGAGGAATAAGTAATAATACTAATAAAAATTTCATGATTAATTTTTTTTCTTAACAAATAAAAATTATGCTCTATTTTTCATCTCAAAAATTTGTCACACATAGTAATTTTATACCATCTTTAAATAAGGAATTAGCTAAATTTTTGCATTGTTTAAACAAGTTGGATTGTTGCTTATTGTAATTGGAATTTTTACAATTCCTGCTATTATTCCAGATGTATTTGCACATGGACTTGGAGGAGATCAAGCTGAACCACTTACTTTTGGTGATATGGAAGTAACTGTACGAACTCAATTGGATCCATCTGATATTACAGTTGGGGAAATTGATTCTGCAAATATGCAAATACGTTTCTTTGATACATTAACTGATGAAAATCTTGACAAAGTAACATATCGAGTAGAACTTTGGCAAAGCGGAGAACTTTTAGCTAGAAATCTCTTTTATGATGGGGATGGTAGATTAGATGTAAAAATTAAACCAAAACTTGGATGTGATGCAGATCCAATTGAAACATGTGTAATTTATGGTGGTTCTGAACATGTCAGTGCACCTGGAGCTTTATTTGTACAAGGAGCAACATGTACTGATGAAAATTTAGATATTTGTGGAAGACCTTCTATGACTGGTCCAATTTTTGTCAAGGGTGGACTATACAAAATAACTGTAGATATTGAAGCTGCAACAAGTCCAAGAACTGTACTTGCAGAAAGACTAAGTTATGATACTTTTATCAGTATTGCACAAGAACAAAACTTCTTTTTAAAAACAGCAAATGCTGAAGAAATTCCAGTTGTTGTAAAAACCTACTATGATGAAGTTGATAATTTTGCATTTGATACATCTGATAATTCTATTTCATTTGATATGCCATTTGATTGGAATCCCGATTATGTTGATTTAGTGCAAGTTGTACATGAAGAAGTACGAGTTCCAAAATCATTTGCACCATATGCCGAAGGAAAACAATTCAAAGGATATGTCAACGGTGTGGAAATTGATCAAAGAGCATTACTTAACGATCCTTATTCATCTGAAGAAACTAATATTATTCATTTCTTAATTTCCAAAAATGAATTAATTAAAATCAATGAAACATTAGGTTCAGATAATTATGATAATCCTCAAATGGATTTGAAATTAGTTCCATTAGATAAAGTCTCAAAAAGTTCAACTGAATTTTATCTTGTAGATACTAAAAATTATGAAAAAACTCCTACAACTGTAAATATTTCATGGGATGGACAGTATGGTGCAAATCAGAACATTCCATTTGAGTTTACATTCTTTGATGAAAATAGAAGTCTTATCAAAGATGTAAGGTATACTTATGTTGTTTTAGATGAATCTGATCAAGAAATAACTCGATATGATGGTGATGACTTGGTCAATCCCGGAATTGTTGCAATTGAAGGAATCGACATACAAAATATTTACATTCCTTCTCAAGGCCCAATTCGATTTGATATTCTAGTTTATGGAACTGGATTGGATTACAACCCTACATATTCTGGAATTGGTTCATCTATAATTGAAATTGGTTCAGATTTTTCATCTGTACAACCTACTACACCTAAAAATCCTATAATTTTAGAAACTTCTTCAATCCCATCTTGGATTAAAAATAACGCTGGATGGTGGGCTGATGGCTCAATTGATGATACAGCATTCATTCAAGGAATTCAATTTTTGGTAAAAGAGGATATCTTGAAAATTCCTCCAACTGCACAAGGCTCAGGCTCTGGATCTGAAATCCCATCTTGGATTAAAAATAACGCTGGATGGTGGGCTGATGGCTCAATTGATGATACAGCATTCATTCAAGGAATTCAATTCTTAATCAAAGATGGGATATTGAGGATTCAGTAATAGATTTTTAAATAAATTTTGTGAGAATTAAACATGAAAGACATCAATGACATAATGCCAAAAGTACCTAATATGAAATGGGGTGCATTAATGAACAAACCTCCAACGAATAAAAAATTTGAAGAAATGAATAAAATTTTTCCAAATAATGGTAAATGGCATACTGTATTTGAAGAAAAAAATTCAATTACCATTGATGGAAAAGAAGTTCTAAAAAAAGATCCAAACAAGTGGACATAGGTTGAAAAATCTACTTTTAATCTCTGTTTTAATATTTACTTCATTATTTGTATTTGATCATGTTTATGGTCATGGTGTTGGAAGTGAAATATTTCCACCTGTGGAATTAAATGGAAAACAAGTTGCATTAGAAGTATCATCTTCTACAAATGATCCTACTACGAATGATCCTACTACGAATGATGATCAACAAATTTCAATTTCTTTAATTGATTTTGATTCAAAAATTACTTTACGAGATGTTACATTTTTAATAAAATCAGAACGTGGAGAACAATTTCTTTTTGAACAAGAGTTCAAAGCTGATAATGGATTTTTAGTTTTTAATTTTATTTCAAAAGATATTGATTCAATAACTATTGAAGAAAAAAATGATTCAAATCTTTTTGGTTCATTATTGGGACTTGATAGTAGACTGGTAAATGTTTCAGGACCAAAACTAAGTGAAGGTGGATTATACAAATTTGACATTAGTATTATTACAGCTGATGGTTATTCTAAAAAATTAGATGAACCATTAACCTTTAACGCAGGAATTTCTATTGCTCAAACTACCCGACACAATATTGATGATCCAAACTTTGGAGAACAATACATTGATGTTGTAACATTCTATGATGAAATTAGCAATTTTCAATATGATTATTTCAACAAAAAAATTTCTTTTTTCATGCCTTTTGAGTGGACTCAGTCCAACATTGATCAAACATCTGTAGTACATGAAGAACTAATTATTCCACAATCCTTTGGTGATATGCTGGTTTCAGGGTTAACTATATCCATTAATGATGTGACATTATCTGAGGATGTTGTAACAATTGATGACTTTTTCTCAGATCAGCGAGCGGTTCATTTTATAATTTATCAAAAAGAATTACAGAAAATTTTTGATACTAATCCTAGTCAAAATGGAATGAATTTTGTAATAAAACCTGATAGAGATTATGCTCATTTGAGTTCTGTAACTGAAAATGGACAATTTAGAATTCTTGTATCTTGGGAACCTGAAAATTTAAAGTCAAATGGTAAAGCAAAAGTCATTTTTGATGTCACCGATATTTTCTTAAAAAATAGACCTATTGCTATACCTTATGAGTTCTCTATTACTCAAAATGATAGAGTAATTTTTAAGCAAAATGGAATTAGTAGTGATTCAAAAGAGAATCCCAATCTTGCAGAATTTATGATTCCATCTGATGTTTCAGGTATAGTAAATTTGAATTTCAATAATTTAGATAACAACAATCTTGCAAAAACTATGATTCCTATTGTTATTGATAGAGAAATACAAAATGAATTTTCTATTCCATCTTGGATCAAAAACAATGCAGGTCTGTGGAGTAATGATGCCATTGATGATGAAACCTTTGTGAATGGAATTGAATACTTGATACAAAATCAAGTTATTATAATTTCTCCAACTATATCTGATGCAAGTTCCAATTTAGATCAAATTCCATCTTGGATCAAAAACAATGCAGGTCTGTGGAGTAATGATGCCATTGATGATGAAACCTTTGTGAATGGAATTGAATATTTAGTTCAAACTGGTGTAATTCAAATTAATTAGAGACCAAAATACTATTCATCCTCATCAGTTTCTTCATCCTCAATTTCCAAAATTTCTTCAAGATACTCTTTTGCTAAATTTACATTTTCTAGAAAATATTGAGCAATTTCTGGATAATTCTCAAACGAACTAGTACTGCCACTGCTAATTCCTCCATACCCTCCAATCTCTTGCTCCATCACATCTCGCTCATCTGTCAAGTCAATTTCTCTATCAAGTGCATTTTCGTTCAAACGTGTGCCACAACATGGGCATCTAGCTCGAGTTTTTAGCATTATTTCACTTAAAATACGCATGCGTATTTACTTTTTGTAATTCTATTTGCACAAATGCACATCTATTTGCACAAAAATGACTCTATTTGCACAAATTTTGGTTTATTTGCACAAAACGAATTCTATTTACACGATTTTGATTTTACTTGAATAATTTGATATTTTACTTGAATAATTCAATATTATCATAAATTCAATATTTTTACATCCATTTTTGAGAAATCACTCTTAAATTATTCCGTGTACAAAAATGATGAGATATTCTTCAAAGTATCTCAACATATTTCTAAAATCAATCAAATGTTATGTGAGTACTTGTTATATTTGAACAATACTCTATATGCTGAGTAGAGTCTACAACAAATTATATTTTAATTGGGACAAATATTGAGGATAACCAGATCAAAAAAATAGATTTTTTGAAAATCTTCATACGGTAACATACTGATTTCAAGTATCTATTGAATAATCTTATTATACAAATTTTAATGATCAAATACAACTAATGCTTCCATTACGTGATGAAAATCCCCATCCACCAGGTTTCAAACCAAAAGTTACCATCTCATTAATTATTGTAAATGTAATTGTATTTTTCTTTGAAGTTGCATATACTGGACAGTTTTTTGATTTTTCAAATCAAAATGCATTTGTAATGTTTTACAATTGGGGTGCAGTCCCAGGTTGTATTACAGGACAATTCAGTGGTGTAGATTTGGGTACAACTATACAGCATTGTCCAGCATTTCCTGAACTTACATTACTAACTTCTACATTCATGCACGGTGGTTTACTTCATCTTGGCGGTAATTTGTTATTTTTGTGGATATTTGGTGACAATATTGAATTAAAATTTGGGAAAATCAAATTTTTAGGAATTTATCTTTTATGGGGAATTGTTGCAGGACTTGTTCACATTTATGGTGATGCTTCAAGTGCAACACCAGCTGTTGGTGCATCTGGTGCAATTTCTGGTGTATTGGGTGCATATTTGATAATTTTTCCAAAAACTAGAATTCAAACTTTCATGATGCTAGGATTCTTCTACAGAATGATGCATATTCAGGCACGTTGGTTCTTACCTTTTTGGTTAGTTTTCCAAAATTTACTTCCATTCTTTGTTGGAGGATTTGGTGTAGCTGGAGGTGGTGTAGCATATCTTGCTCATATTGGTGGATTTGCAATAGGTATTGCAACAGGATATTTGTACAAAAGAACACATCGATCTGATTTTACATATGGTACAAGATATGGATATAATCCCGATTACAGATGATCATATTTACAATAATTATTGAAAGAATAAATTCCTGAATACTTTTCAGATTAGTATGCCTTTGATTACCGTATCAATGTATCCTGGTAGAACACAGGAACAAAAGGATGAATATGCAAAAGCAATCACAAAGTCAGCAGTAGACATTCTAAAAACAAAAGAGAGTCATGTTATTGTTGTTTTTGAAGATAATCCTAAAGAAAATTGGTTTTTAGCAGGAAACCAACTTTAATTATTTTTTTTAAAAAAATACTGGAGATATTCCTGTCCAGTACAGGTATTGACAAGTAGACTTCCTATGGTCGGTTAACATAGTTAGAACTAATTTACATAATAACAAAATGGTACATTTAGCTATTGTACCAATTCTTTATCCTTTTATTATTACATGATTATTTTATTTCATGAAGGTTGCAGTAATTCAATTCAAAGCATCAATTAGTAAGGAAAATAATTTACAAAAAATTATTTCATACATTTCAAAAGCTGCTACAAACCATGCAACCATTTGTGCATTTCCAGAATTTATGATGTTTTACACAAACTCTAAACAAACTCCAAAACAACTTGCAGATTTATCAGAAACGATTAATGGAAAATTTATCACAGAAATTGCAAATGCTGCAAAGCAAAATCATATCCAAGTGATTGGTTCATTTTATGAAAAGAGTAGAAAGAAAAATCGAGTTTATGATACTGCATTTATCATTAATGAGTATGGTAAAGTAATCTCTACTTATCGAAAAGTTCATCTCTATGATGCATTAGGTTTTAGAGAATCAGATAAGATGGTTTCAGGCTCAAAAATTACAAAACCTGTGAGTACCTCTATTGGAAAAATAGGGATGATGATTTGTTATGATTTGAGATTTCCTGAAATGGCTCGCTCTTTAGCTATTGCAGGTTCTGAAATTTTAGTAGCCCCTTCAGCTTGGGTAAAAGGTAACATGAAAGAAGATCATTGGATTACAATTAACAAAACACGTGCAATTGAAAATGGATGTTATGTGGTTGCACCTGATCATGTTGGAAATATTTACTGTGGAAGAAGTTTAGTTATTGATCCATATGGAAAAATTTTACTTGACATGAAAAAGAAACAAGGAATTAGTTATGTGACAATTGATTTGGATAAAGTAAAACAAACACGAAAAACTTTACCATTACTAAAAAATAGAAAACCTACTGTTTACTCTTTGTAGCTTTTACTACTCTGCTTTTACAATTAAAATTTCCACATTGATGAGTCCATTTTTGATTTCGTGAATAACGAAAAATTATAATTGGCCATTTACATACTTCACATGGTTTTTTTGTAGCCCTCATTCTTGCTTTTTGTAATAATGGTGATGATGCTTTACATCCATCATAAAAATTAGAACAACCCATGAAACGTTTTCTAGTTGTTCTTGATCTTATTACCATTAATTCACCTACTTTACACTCTGGACATGGAACTAACCCTTTCTTTGGAGAATTTGTTCCCAAAATGAGATACTTTCTTTCTTTTGAAGACCATGAAAGAAATCCATTACTATCTAAATATTGAGTGATCTCTTTTTTGAAAATCTCTGTTTTTGATTTTGTAATTTTTATTATATGTCTGGCAGTGATTTTTTTAATTTGAACTGTCTTTAGCTTATTTTTTCTTCTTGGCATTTTTTAATAATTAATTTACTAAAACAATTTTTATAGGGAATTGGGTCAGTGAGTTTTGTGGAAAAGGTTTGTGTTCTTGGTGCTGGTAGTACCAAATATGGAAAATTAGCTGATAGTATCGGAGATATTACCACTCAGGCATCAGTTGCAGCCATAGATAGTGCAGGAATCGATCCAAAAGAGATCAAAGCAGGCTATATTTCAAATGTATTTGGTGTAGCTGATAAACAAGTGCATATTGGTCCAGTTTTAATGAGTAATTTAGGAATTTCAGATAAACCATCATTATCTATAGAATCTGCATGTGGAAGTGGTTCTGTTGCATTTAGAGAAGCATTTGCAAATGTAGCTGCAGGATTTTATGATTGTCTTATTGTATCTGGTGTTGAAAAAGTAACACATACTGGAACTGATTGGACAACAACTTACTTTGCATATTGTTCTGATTTCTTTTATGAAGGTCAAGCCGGTGCATCATTTCCAGGATTATTTGCATCAATGGCAAGAGCTTACTTGACAGAGTTTGATGCAACTGAAGAAGACTTTGCAAAAGTTGCAGTAAAGAATCACCAAAATGGATTGTTAAATCCTAAAGCTCATTTACAAAAAAATATTACAATTGATGATGTAATGAACTCTGCAGTTGTTGCAAGTCCACTAAAACTTTATGATTGCTGTCCGTTTTCAGATGGTGCAAGTTCTGTAGTTTTATGTTCTGAAAAGTTTGCAAAAGCACACGGTGGTGATTATGTTGAAGTAATTGGTTCTGGTAGAGGTGGTTCACCTGCTGCATTACAAGGACGTGAACATATGACAACTATTCCAAGTACAAAGATTGCAGCACAAGCTGCATATGACATGGCAGGAATAACTGCAAAGGATATAGATTTTGCAGAAGTACATGATTGTTTTACAATTGCAGAAGTTGTTGACACTGAAGATTTAGGATTCTTTGGTAAAGGTGAAGGTATTCAAGCTATTCGTGAAGATAGAACAAAATTAAATTCTGACATTTCAATTAATCCCTCAGGTGGTCTTAAATCAAAAGGACATCCAATTGGTGCAACAGGTGTTGGTCAAGTTGTAGAAGTATTTGATCAATTAACTGGAAAGGCTGGTGCAAGAACTGTCAAAGATGCAAAAGTTGGTTTAACTCATAATTTTGGTGCAACTGGTGCAAGTTGTGCAGTCCATGTATTCCAAAGTGTGTAAAATGTCTGTTAAAGAACAATTTATTGAAAATGCAAAAGATGGTAAAGTCTTAACTCACAAATGTACTAGTTGTGGACATCTTCATCTTTCAACTGTCTATTATTGTGAAAAATGTGGTAGTAAGGGATTTGAAGATGCTATATTTGATGGTGTAGGCTCAATTGCAACTTATACTATAATCACTGTGGCTCCTGCAGGCTTTGACAAATACACTCCATATGCTTTTGTTATACTTCAATTAGATAATGTGGATTTGAGAATTTCTGGATTTATGGGTGGAATTGCAACTCCTGCAGATTTGCCAGTTGGAACTCGAGCCAAAATTATTGGCTTTGATGAACGCGGAATTATTATTGAAAAACAGTAAAAAAATTTATTTGAATTATTAAAAAAAATCAGAATCTTTTCTTAATAATTTTGTAATTTTATTTGTTTTATGTCTGTAGAAATAACATGTGGTAAATGTGGAGAAAAGATCAAAGATATGAAAATGCTAAAATCATTAAAAGATGTTTTGAATCCTTCTAATGGTAAATGTCCATTTTGTGGACAAAAACTTTCAACATCTGAATTTTCTCTTGATGTTCAAGAAAGATGATCAAAAATTATCTTGATACGATCTTTTTTTATTAATTTTTTTTAACTAATTCTGTTTTTTAATTTGATTCAGGCACAAGTTTTATTTACTCGTTAAATTTATTTTAATCGTGACCATGAAGGAAGAAGAATTAGATATTGATGCTGATTTAGATTCTGACTTGGATGATGATATTGATGCTGATTTAGACTCTGACGATTCTGATCCAAACCGAGGTGGTATTTTACAATCTACATCAAAACGCGTTAGAATGATCTTCTCTGTTATGGCAAGTCCTAATAGAATTGATATTCTTAGAATTTTAAATTCAAAAGGCCCATTAACTTATTCTGAATTAAAATCATTAGCTGGTTTCAAATCTAAAAAAGAAAGTGGTAAATTTGCATACCATTTAAGAAAATTACTTAGACAATCACTTGTTGCACTTAACAAATCTGAAAGACGTTATACTATCACAAATCTTGGAAAACTTGTTTTAAGTTTAGCAAGACAAATTGAAGAAAGATCAATTATTGAAAGTGGAAAAATGTATGTTCGAACATCTGGTGAATCTATTGAGGAGTTTAATTCTCATAAAATTATCCAGTCATTAGTTCGTGAGGGTAGCCTTCCATTAGAATTAGCACAAAAAATCACTGAAGAAGTTGAAAATAGAATTTACAAGTATCAAACTACCTATCTTACAGGCGCAGTTATTCGAGATATGGTCAATTCTGTTCTTTTAGAACATGGTCATGAAGAATATAGAAATAAACTTGCACGACTAGGCATGCCTGTTTATGATATTAAAGAAATGGTTTCTAATTTAGATGATGTTGATAATGGTGCTGAAGGTCTTTTGTTTAATGCTGGACAAAGAATATTTGCTGAACACTTGCTAACTAATGTTTTACCAAAAGATGTAGCTGATTCTCATTTATCTGGTGATTTACATATTTCAAATCCCGGAGTTTGGTCTATGATTCCTGACACATTATTTGTTAATGTCAAAGAATTAATTGATGATGGAATTGATCTTGGTGGAAAATATCTTGATGTATCTCGAATCCCTCCATCAAAACAACTTGATGAGATTACAAGTTCTTTATCTATTTTAATTTCACTTATTTCTAAAGAAGCATCACAGGAAATTGTACTTGATGGTTTAACAACACTGTTTACGAAGTATTCAAAATCTCTTCCAGAACTTGAACAAAAATTAACTAATGCATTTGCAACTGCATCTACAACTTCTAAATATACTAAATCTAGTACGAATGTATCTATTAGATTACCATTAGGAACTGACACAAAAATTATTCATTCAATTATTAACGCATACAAAAATTATGTAACAATAACACCAATACCAAAAATTGGTTTGATAATTGATAATGAAAAAGGAAAGATAACTGATGTTTCACAATCAATATCTGAAATATTATTACTTGGTGGAAAAGTAATGATTGCTAAAGGTCAAATATCTAGTAATGGTGTTACAAATGGATCTACAAAGGCTACTAACTCTCTTGCAATTAATTTACAATCAGTTTCAATTAATCTTCCAAGATTGGCCTTTGAATCAAATAAAGATGAAACTTACTTTAGAGCACGATTAGCATTATTGATGAAACCTGCATTATCTTCAATGGCATTAAGAAAAAAAGAGATCTCAGACTTGACTAGAAGAGGATTAAATCCAATATTGGCTAAAAATACTCAATATATGCAAAGAAGCTCTGTTTCTCTAGTCATAAATTTAGTTGGTCTTAAGGAATCTGTCTTTAACATATTGGGATTCAAGGATAATCGTGAAGGTCGTGCTATTCTTCACAAAGTCATTGAAACTGCAGTTGATGTTGGTAATAAAAAAGGCAAAGAATTGGGAGATAATGTGGCTATATGTATGACTGAAACTGAAGGTTCCTTACGTTTTGCAACATTAGATGGTGAAAAGTATGGTAAAAATTCTAGTCTTAATTCAATGGAAACTGATTATTATTCTCAAGGTGTTGTAATTAATTCCTCAGAAATTAGTGATTATACTACAAAAACTGAAATTATTTCTGAATCAAATAAATTTACAAAATTACTTAACGGTGGATTACTTGTTACACTAAACTTTGAAAAGGATCTAAAAGTTGATGAAATTAAAAAATCAATTGAAAAAACAACTGAATTAATTCCATCTTTTAAACTTGTTAGAAAAATTGCTATATGTGGTGAATGTGGATTTAAAGATGAACCCTTTGAGGACAAATGTCCAAAATGTAAATCCCCATACGTTATATAATTTTAAAAATTATTTGTAATGTGTCATAACTTGTAATACGATCATCGTATTCGAAATGTAAATTCTGTCTCTGTTACTATTAACTTGTTTGTTACAAGATGTATGTTTATGCGATTTACGTACAGATTTTTTCTAATACTAACGCCCCTCCAATATTCCTTGTAGCATTGTAAAATATTTTTTACCGGAGATTGAGAAAAATCTCGTTGAAAGTTTATAGATACTCTTTTTCTTACTAACGTGGAGACATTATAATGGATAATTCACAAATAGAAAATACGATCAATGAGATCCGTAAACGTAATGGTACAGTCACGGTTTTCGATATAGATAAAATTTCAAATGCCATATTTGGGGCATTAGCAGCCACCTCTAAAGCCGACCGTGGTGTTGCAGATAAGCTAGCAAATGATGTATTAAACAAACTTGTTGAACAAGGATTTACAAATTCCAGAGCACCTACAGTTGAGGATATTCAAGATATTGTAGAATCAACTTTAATTGACAGCGGAAATAGCGATATCGCTAAAGCTTACATAGTTTACAGACATGAGAGAAGAAAATTACGCGATGAAAAGATGAATGTCTTGAATCTCAAAGTACTTGATCCAGTCTCCAAAAAGTTTGATTTGAATTGTTTGAGAGTTATAGCCTCACGTTATTTGTTCAGAAATAGCAAAAATGAGATTATTGAATCTCCAACTCAAATGTTTGAAAGAGTGGCAATTTTGGTAGGAATTGGTGATCTTTTGTATGATTCTCAAATATTTGACAAGTCAGGTAATTCTACTCAAAATGCAGATGATGCAAAGTCTTACCTTGAAAAACTGGATGCCTTTGATTATAAATTCAAAGTAGGAGATTATTTCTTCAATAAATGGCATTTTAGATCTTTAATTGATCATTACATGACTTTAGCAAACAAAGGTCAGATGAAAATAGGATTCAAAGATGTTTTGACATTATTAGCTGCAAAAAAACTTGAAAAATATGCAGATAGAATTACTGAATACTTTGATCTAATGATATCTCAGGACTTTTTGCCAAACTCACCAACAATGATGAATGCAGGTGGACGATTAGGACAACTCTCTGCTTGCTTTGTACTTGGAATGGATGATGGTATGGCACCAATTATGAAAACATCTTCTGATGCTGCATTAATTTTCAAGTCCGGTGGCGGTGTTGGAATTAATTATTCTAATCTTCGTGAAGAAGGTGATATTGTTGCATCAACTTCTGGTGTTGCATCAGGACCAGTATCTTTTATGAATATCATCAATACTATTACTGAAGTTGTAAAACAAGGAGGAAAAAGACGTGGTGCAAACATGGGAATCATGGAAGCATGGCATCCTGATATTGAAAAATTCATTACAAACAAAACAGAACCTGGAGTTTTAGAAAATTTTAACATCAGTGTTGGAATTTGGGAAGACTTTTGGCATTCTCTTGTTAATACTGATGGCAATTACGTTTTACGTAGTCCACGTGATAGAAAACCAGTTAAAGAAATTAATTCACATCAACTAATTGATTTGATTGCATTATCTGCATGGAAAAGTGCAGAACCTGGTTTGATCTTTTTTGATCAAATTAACAAGTATAATGTATTTGCAAAAGCTAGACAAGCTCCATTAAGAGCAACAAATCCATGTGGCGAACAAAGTCTATATCCAAATGAATCCTGTAATCTAGGTTCTATTAATTTGTCAAATCTTGTAAAGAAACAAGCAGATGGAACTTTTGAATTTGATTGGCAAAGATATGAAGAAACAATCCGAAAGACAACAAGATTCTTGGATAATATTATAGATGTAAATAATTATCCAATCCCTGAAATCACTCTAGCCTCAAAAGAGTCTAGAAGAATTGGTTTGGGTGTTATGGGTGTGGCTGATTTGTTGTACAAATTAAGAATTCCATACAACTCTAAGGAAGGATTTGAATTCCAATCTAAATTATCTGAAGCACTAACTTACTATTCAATGGAAGAAAGTGTAGCACTTTCAACTTCTCGTGGTGATTTCCCACTTTGTTCAAAAACTGAATATCCTGAAGGTAAAATTCCAGTAGCAGGTTATTATGAACAACCAAAAGAATCACATTCTTTTGAATGGGATGCCTTAATTGAGAAAATCAAGAAACAAGGTATTAGACATGTTTTGACTACTACTGTAGCACCAACTGGTACAATTGCTATGATTGCAGATTGTTCAAATGGAATGGAGCCTTCATTTGCACTTGTATTTGAAAAGAGAGTAACTGTTGGAAGATTCTTTTACACAAACAAAATTGTTGAACAAGTACTCAAAGAACATGGTCTTTACAGCGATGAACTTCTTGCAAAGATTGCAGATAATTATGGTTCTCTAAAAGGATTAGATGAAGTTCCACAATGGATGCAAGATGTATTTGTTACAGCAATGGATATTCATTGGTCTGATCATCTTATGGCTCAAAGTGTATGGCAACAATGGATTGGAAATGCAATTTCAAAAACAATCAACATGCCAAATGATGTTACAGTTGAAGATGTAAAATCTGCTTATCTATTAGCACATGAATTGGGATTAAAGGGCATGACTGTTTATCGTGATGGTTCTAGACACCAACAAGTTCTTCACATGACAAGTGAGAATGCACAAAAAACATTTGATGTATCTCCTAGTCAAAGTGTAATACAATATGTCACAGATAATATTACAAATCCATACATAAAATCACAAATCAATTCATCTCTTGCATTAAAAACACATGATGAAGAACTCAAAGTTGAATCTCCAATACAAGAAGAAGTTTCTGAAGATCGTCTATGTCCAACATGTAAAAATAATCTAGTCTTTGTTGAAGGATGTAGTATGTGTATTGAATGTGGATACAGCGGTTGTACTTCTGGATAAATAACAGAATCACAACTTTTTTACTTTCTTTTATTTTTGAATCCATATGGATAAGAAAATTTTAGGCATAACTGCATGCGTCGCAGTAATTATTGCATTATCTGTTCTAGTTTTGAATTTACCTACTTCTGAAGTTATTATCCCTCAAAAAACTAATGAAAAAATTGGATTAGTAATTAATTCTCCAACCCCATCTGTATCTTTACAACAACTTGATGAAATTTTTACAGATGCATCATCAACTGGAATTGGTAGAAGTAACGTCTACTTATTTTGGAATGTAATTGAACCTGTAGAGGGAAATTTTGATTGGTCTCAATCTGATATCTTAATGGGTTTAAATGAAAAAAATAATCTCAAAGTGACTCTCTACTTTTCAATAATTAATGGAGAAACTTTAGGGCCCTTTCCTAAATGGATTGGAAAACCTACACTTAATGGAATTAATCAAGATGAACTTGTAAACACTTTAGATATGATTCTTTCACGATATCATATTGTTGATTCTGTAATTATTGCTGGTGAAACTGAATCACAATTTCGTTATAATGAAGCATTTATTCCAGTTTACAAAGAATTATTTTCTAATGTATATGATAGAATAAAAGAAAAACATCCTGATGTTCAATTTGGAAATTCTTTTGCATTACATCAAGTTCTTGATAAAAATTTGAAACATATTGTAAATGATTTGGCTATTGGAGATTTTGTTGCATTTTCATATACTCCAACTGATATTTTAAATGAAATTGTAAAAACTCCTGATGATGCAATAGATGATTTGGAAAAAATATTTGAAATAATACCAAATAAGAAAATTGGATTTTTTGAGATGAGTTGGAGTACTTCTGAATTTGTAAGTGGAGATTTAGTTTCTCAAAAAAATTTCTTAGAAAAATTATTTAATTTTTATGCTCAAAATGAGTCTGAAATTGAATTTTTGACTTGGTATAGATATTATGATCAAAAAGAGGATAGTTGTGTCACAAAACAACAAAAAATTGGTGATCAAACCATTGTTGTTGGAGGTGGTTCTAGTATGGGTACTAGTGAACATGTAATTGAAAGATTAAATCATTACATCTGTAATGCCGGTATTGTTGATATTAATGAAAATTTTAAACCTGGATGGAATGAATTTAAAAATCAAATTCAAATGACTAACTAAAATGATTTCTTTAATTATCTCTGAATCTGCATTGGAACTTGTCCCTTTTGAATTGGAACATCATCCTTCTGTTGTTTCTCATGCAAGAAAATTAGGAAAATACCCCTCTGAAATTTTATTGGATAATTCTTGGCATTTTGCAGCAATGAAGGGAATTAAAAATGAAATTAAACGTGGACGTCCAGATCTTGTCCATTTTTCAATTCTTGAGGCTACAACAATTCCACTATATCTTAAAAATGAATTAAATCTGTTTGTTCATACCATTGAGGATAAAGTAATTCATTTTGGAAAAAATGTTCGTCTTCCAAAATCATATCATAGATTTCAAGGTGTAATTGAAAAACTATATCGAGAGAAAAAAATTCTAACAAATAATGAATTACTTCTTGAAATTAAAGATCAAACTTTTTCAGAATTAATAGATGAACTTAATCCATCTAAAGTTATTGGTTTTTCTACTGAAGGTCAATTAAGTTCATATGAAAAAATTGCAGCAGAAATTTCTGAGAATTCTTGTATTGTACTTGGTGGATTTCAAAAAGGTCATTTTTCTGATTCAATTCAAAATCAAATTACTGATCTATACTCTATTGGAGATGAATCATTTGAAGGTCATGTTGTTACATCTAGAATCCTTTATGAGTATGAAAAAACCATTTTTATGTAGGAAATTTAGTTTTCCTTTTATCGCAGTCATAGTATAGCCTGGTTAGTATTCGGGGTTTCCAACCCTGTGACGCGGGTTCGAATCCCGCTGACTGCATTTTATCTATAATAATCAGAACTAATTTTTAGCTGCATTTTTACAAATTATTGTGAAGCAAATAGTTTACAAAATTGCAATGGAAAGAATGCAAATTCTAATTGATAGTGCAATTACTAATGCAAGAACTGATCCAAAATTATCTCAAAGACAGGCTTCAATTGCGCGTAGAATAAGTACTAAATATAAAATTCGAATGCCTTATCCTCTTAGGATGGTTTTTTGCAAAAAATGTAAATCATTTATTGCTCCTGGAATAAATTCCAGAATTCGTTTAGGACGTACATCTATCAAGTCAATAAGAATTTCTTGTAATTTGTGCGGTCATACTTATCGTAAAATTATATCTTGATTATTTGCAATTATATTTTAAGAACTCTGAAATATCTATAATCATTGATTCTAAAATTTATTTTACTAATTTTTACAGGATTATTCATTATTTCCTTTTCTCCTGCATATGCACAACATCATTCAGGATCTCTTGCTCCTCCAATTGATCTTGATGGTTTACAAGTAGCAGTTAGTACAGTTCTTTTTCCTGGTGATTTTAGTTATGGTGATAGTGATAGTGTAAATTTATCAATTAGATTTTTTGATACTGTTACTAATATCAATATCCCAAGTGTGACATATAGAGTTCAAATTTTCCAAGATACTAATCTTGTAGCCAATGAATATTTTTTTGATGAAGATGGAAAATTGGATTTAAAAATTAAGCCTACAACTGGATGTCTAGAAAAAGATCTTTGGAAATGTACAATATACAATGGCGAAAAACATGCCATAGCTGGAGGTTATTATGCTCGAGGTGATTCAATTCCTACGATTAAAGGCCCCATTTTTGACAAAAGTGGACAATACACAGTTAAAGTTTCCATTGTAGGGGCAACAAATCCTAAAACTTTGACAACAAAAGATTTACTCTTTGAAACTTTTTTACATATTCCTCAAAAACAACTATTTCAAATTAAAACTGCAACTGCTCAAGAATTTCCAATATCTGTAAAATCTCATAATGATGAAATATCTAATTTTAGTTATAATGAAAAATTAAATAAAATCTCATATGATATCTCATATGCTTGGAATGAATATGATCCTAATTCTAGTATTGAACAAATAATTTCATTTGAAAAAGATTTTTCATCTTTTAAACCTGAATATGATTTACTCATTTCAATTAATGATATACAAATAGATGATGATTTTTTTAAATTCGATATTTCTAATCCCAACAAAAATATTGTTAAAATAGATATTCCACAAGAAGAACTTCTATTGATGAAAAGTAAATTTAATTCTGAATTTGATAAAAATATATCTAAAATAGAAATTTTACCTGGTAAAAAAATAAATTTGAATACACTTAGTTTTCTCTTTGAAAATAATTTTATTGGAAATATTTCTTGGGATTCTGAATTAAAATCTGGTAAAAAAATACCATTTACATTTTCTTTTTTTGATGAATTTAATAATCCCATAGAAGATTTATTGTTTGTTTATGGCATTACTGATTCTTCTGGAAATGAAATTTGGTCAAATATTGGAGTTGGAGAAACATATCTTGGGATTTTAGCTCCATATGGAATTTATCAAGAATCTATTTTAATTCCAACTGACGAGCAATATGAAATTAAATTAATCTTAACTGGTAAAAATTCTGAAAACTTTGAAAATTTTATTATTTCTACATCTGATTTTCAAATTAAATCTAAATCTCTTTTAAATCCTGAGAAAACAAGTATTATTCCTGATTGGATTAAAAATAATGCAGGCTGGTGGGCTGATGGCTCTATTGATGATGATTCTTTCATTCAAGGAATTCAATTCTTGATTAAAGATGACATTTTGAAAATTCCTCCTACTACACAAGGTTCTACTTCTGGATCTGAAATTCCTGATTGGATTAAAAATAATGCAGGCTGGTGGGCTGATGGCTCTATTGATGATGATTCTTTCATTCAAGGAATTCAATTCTTGATTAAAAATGGAATCTTGAATATTCCGTAATGTGTTTTTATTATTGAATGTATTTAGCTCAAAGAAAATTCAACCTAGATCTAACAATTCTTGCTTGAAATATCCTTAATACTCTACAATAACATCTCAATGATTTATAAGACGATTATTGATTTTTGCACTTTATGGCAAAAGTCTATGATGTACCAGCAGATCTCTTAATTGAAAGATTAGCAAATATTTTAAAAAATGAAGATATTCCTGCTCCTTCTTGGACTCCGTTTGTCAAAACTGGAGCACATGCAGACAAACCTCCTCAAGACAGTGAATGGTGGCATACTAGATGTGCATCAATTATGAGAAAAATTTACTTTAATGGTCCAATTGGTATTAATGAATTAAAGAAAGACTATGGTGGCGGTAAACCTTCTGGATATGGTGCTGCTCATCATAAAGATGCTAGTGGTGCAATTATTCGTAATGCAATTCAAGCATTAGAAAAACTTGGATATCTAGATAAAGTTGAAAAGAAGGGTAGAGTTGTTTCTAAAAATGGAATGCAAAAATTAGATAGACTTGCCACAGAAATCCTTAATGAATTAATTTTAGAAAAACCTGAATTGAAAATTTACCGTTAGATAAAAATGAGTTTTCCTGAACCAAATGATATTCCACAAGATAATCCTGTAAATCACGAACAGGCTGCACAAAAAGAACAAGTTCTCAAACAAATTCTAACCCCTGAAGCCAGAATGAGATTAAATAATATCAAAATGGTAAAACCTGAATTATCTGATCTTGTAGAGCAATATCTAATTGGAATGGCAACACAAGGAAAAATGCCTGGACAAATAAATGACGATCAATTAAAACAAATTCTTCTATCTACACAACAACCAAAGCGTAGTTTTAAGATAAATCGCGTATAATACAGATAAAATATAATTATAGGAAAAATTTCTAGTAATTCATGAAAGCCGTTACATATAGTGAATACGCACCAGATGATAATTATGCTAAAATCCTCAAAGTCCAGGATATAGATGACCCAAAACCAAAAGCAGATGAAGTAGTTTTTGAAGTAAAATCTGCAGCCCTAAATTATAATGATATTTGGGGTATGAGAGGACAACCAGTACCTGTTCCATTACCACACGTTTCAGGTTCTGATGCTGCCGGTGATGTTATTGCCGTCGGTGAGGATGTTAAAAATATCAAAGTTGGAGATAGGGTAGTATCTCATTCTAACATGTCATGTAGAGTTTGTAAAGCCTGTACTGACGGTAGAGAATTTGATTGTACTAAAAGAACAATTTGGGGATTTCAAACCGGTCCAAACTGGGGAGCATTCCAAGAAGTAACTCATTTACCTGAAGTCAACATTGCAAAAATACCAGAAGGTGTATCATATGATGAGGCAGCAGCTGCATCAATGACATTACTAACTTCATGGCACATGTTAGTTGGCAGAGCAAAAATTACACCAGGACAAACTGTCTTAATTATGGGTGGAGGTTCTGGAGTTGGTAGCTTTGGAATTCAAATTGCAAAATTATACAACTGTGATGTTATTGCAACAGCAAGCCCTGACAAACTAGACAAATGTTTAGAACTTGGTGCTGACTTTGCAGTTGATCATAGAAAAGATGATTGGCACAAAGAAGTTAGAGCAATCTCTAAAGAATTAGCAAAGAAAAAAGGTGAAGCTCCTGGTATTGATTTATCATTTGATCACATCGGTGAAACACACTGGAATAAACAATTACAATTGTTAAAGTACGGTGCAACACTTGTTTCATGTGGTGCAACAACTGGTTACAATGCACAAACTGATCTTAGACATGTGTTCTTCAAAGGAACTAACATCTTAGGTTCTACACAAGGTACTAAAGCCGAACTTGAACAAGGTCTCTATTGGATGGGTAAAGGCAAAATTAAAGCTGCCATTGATTCAACGTATACCTTTGAACAAGCAGCTGAGGCACACACAAAGATGTTAACTGGAAAAGGACTCTTTGGCAAAATCTTAATGAAGCCTGAAGGCGCTTAGTCATTTAATGACTCAGCTCTTCCGTAGCCTTATTTTTGTACCTGGAAATAATCCTAGATTTCTAGAAAAGGCCAAGAAGATTCAAGCTGATGTTATTTGTTTTGATTTAGAGGATTCTGTTCCAGATGATGAAAAAATTAGTGCTAGAAAATTAATTAAAACTGCATTAAAATCTCGTTCAGAATATTCTTCTTCTATTTTCGTGCGAACTAATTCTCCTTTGTCTGGAAAAATTCCAGCAGATCTAAAAGAAATTGTACAAAAAGGAATTGATGGTATAGTAATTCCTAAAGTGAATAATATTGGAGAATTAAAAAAAATTCAAAAAATCCTTTCAGGATTAGAAAAATCTAAAAAACTAAAACCAATTCAAATTATTCCATCTATTGAATCAGCTGAAGGTGTTGTTAATTCTTACTTGATTGCATCTTTTGGAAAACGTGTTACTGCTATTGTTTTTGGAATTTTTGATTTACTAAATGATCTTGGTGTTGAATATACTAAAGACTCTCCAGGTGGAAAATATTCTAGATATAAAATTCCTGTTGATGCAGCAGCTGCAGGAATATCTGCTATTGATGGTATTTGGCAAGATCTAAATGATTTGAAAGGATTACAAAAGGATTGTACTTTTGGAAAAAGCTTAGGATATGCTGGAAAAAGTGTAATACATCCAGATCAAATTTCTACAGTCCATAAATCATTTTATCCTAATAAAATTGAAATTTCATGGGCAAAAAAAGTTTGTAAGGTATACCTAGAATCAACAAAAAAAGGTAAAGGTGCTACAACAGTTGATGGAAAAATGATAGATGAAGTACATTACAAACAAGCAAAAGCACTACTTGATATTGTAAAATAATAAAATGATTGACCTTCTTGATCCTACAAATGTAATTACTCGAATGTTTAATGGTGAAAATTATGATCAATTATACAATTACTGCAAAGATTTACTCAAAAAGGATCCATCTGATATGCTTGCTTTACAAAATATTTCATTATCACTCATATATCTAAAAAATTATGAAGAAACGCTTGTTTATTGTGATAAAGTTCTTGAAATAAAACCATCTGATACATATGCATTAAAAAATAAAATTTTTGCTCTTGAAAGTTTGAAGCAATATGATAAAGTCTTAACATTATGTGAAAAACTTCTATCCCTTGATTCTAAAGATATTTGGGCTCTAAACAGCATGGGAATATCTCTTAATGAGTTAGATCGACATAAAGATGCAATTCAATATTATGATACTACTCTTGTAATTGATCCAAATGATGTAACTGCATTAATGAATAAGGCAATTTCCCTTAGTCATCTTGGAAATTATCAAGATGCAATTAATTATTATGATTTAGCTCAACGTATAGATTCTAACTTGAGGGAAATACCTCCAGCAAAATCAAAATTATTTGAAAAATTGAATCTACCTGATGATGCATTTTTAGCTGCCCAAGGTGTACTCAATAAAGATTTGCAAAAAATCAAATCTGATGCTAAAGAAAACAAATGCTCTGTTTTTCATCAATTTTCTAATGATGAATTTAAAAATTCTAATTCAAAATAATTCCATTTTTGATAATCATCTAAATGATTTTATATTCAAATACTGTACTTTTTTTGATGTTTACTGGTATTGTTGAAGGCGTTGGAACAGTAAATAAAATTTCAAAAATCACAAAAAATCGTAGTGCTATTGAAATGACTATTGATTTAGGAAAACAAGTAAAGGGATTAAAAATTGGACAAAGTGTAGCTCTTAACGGTGTATGTCTTACTGCTACAAAACTAACTAAATCAAAATGTATTTTTGAAATGATTGAAGAAACTACAAAAAAAACTGATCTTGGTAATCTAAAAGTTGGAGGAATTGTAAACATTGAAAGAAGTTTAAAGGCAGGTGATAGATTAGAAGGTCATTTTGTTTTAGGTCATGTAGATGGAGTTGCAATTATTAAAAAAATTATAAAAAAACCAAAAGAGGTTCAAGTTTATTTTGAAGTTCCAAAAAATTTGGCAAAATATGTTGTAAAGAAAGGATCAATTGCTCTTGATGGAATTAGTTTAACTGTTGTTGACATAAAAAAAACACTAGGATCTGTTTCATTGATTCCACATACTATTGAGATTACAAATTTTCATACTAAGAAAGTAGGAGATAAAGTTAATATCGAAACTGACATTCTTGGCAAGTATATTTTAAAACAAGGCTAATTATCTACTACTTTAGTGGTTACTACCAGTTTTTTTCGTAAACTATATACCCTGATTGAAATTATTTTTCTTTATGTCTTTAGAAATTGCACTTGATTCTCTTAAACGAGGAGAATTTGTAATGTTGTTTGATTCAGCTGGACGTGAAAATGAAATTGATATGGTGGTAGCTGCAGAATTTGTAACTCCTGAACATGTTGCACGTATGCGTCAAAATGCTGGTGGATTACTTTGTATTGCAATAGATAATAATTTTGCAAAATCTCTTGAATTACAATACATGCATGAAATTCTTTCTAATTCTTCAATTTCAAATAAAGAAATGATAATGGGATTAGCACCATATGGTGATTATCCAACATTTTCATTATCTGTAAATCATTACCAAACGTATACTGGAATTACTGATAAAGATAGAGCACTAACAATTATGGAAATGGCAAATATCTTTAAAGTTGAAAACAAACAGAAAAAATTTGCATCTTCTTTTAAAACTCCTGGACATGTACCTTTATTGATTGCATCCCAAGGATTATTGGCAGCTCGTCAGGGACATACTGAGATGTCTGTTTATTTAACTCAAATTGCAGGTTTAACCCCTGTAACAGCTATTTGTGAAATGATGGATGCTGAAACTTATTCTGCATTGTCCATAGATAAAGCAGAAAAATTTGGAAAACAAAATGGAATTCCATTAATTGATGGAAAAGAACTTTTGGAATATGCTAAGGTGAATTGATGTTGAATATAGCTATTGTCGTTTCAGAATTTAATGAGGAAGTAACATTTAGAATGTTAGATGTTGCAAAAGAAAAAGCCAATTTAATGCAATTAACAATTTCTCATGTTTGTATGGTTCCTGGTGCCTATGATATGCCTATAGTAGTTGATAGATTATTACAAAATGAAAATATTGATGGAGTTGCCACTTTAGGTGCTATAATTAAAGGACAAACAAAACATGATGAGGTGATATCTCATGCTACTGCTCAATCTCTTACTAGTTTATCTTTAAAATATCAAAAACCTGTATCTTTAGGAATATCTGGTCCTGGAATGCAAGAAAGACATGCTTATGCCAGAATAAGACCTGTTGCAGAACGGGCCATTGAAGCTCTTGTTAAAATTTCTAAAGAACTGGAAAAAATTCAAAAATGATTCAACTTAGTATTTTAAAAATTACTGAATATGGGCCTTGGACTTTAACATTAGGTAGTGATAGGGAACATGAATTACAAATGCTTCAAGCATCAATTTACAAACAGATACAAAAATTATTTTCTGAAAAAAATTGCCTAGTTTTTTTAAATAGATCTGATGAATTTTTTGTAGTTTCAAATGGTCTTACTTTAGATGATCATATAGAAATACAAAAAAAATTCAAAGAATCATTTGAAGTTAATTTAACTATCTCGATTGGTTTTGGAGAATCACCCTTTGAAGCTAATCTTAAAGCGTATGATGCCAAACAAAATAATGTAATTTTAAATAAAGAACATAATATTTTTGGATTTATTGATAATTCTTCTGAACTAAATGTTTCAATAATGCATTTAGATGTTGATGATTTAAAATCTAAAAGAAAAGATAATTCCCCGTTTGAAATTTCATTAAAAATTTTTGAATTATATTCAAAAACAGCTAAATATTTTATTGAAAAAAATTCACTTACATTTTTTATGGGAGGCGATAATTATATGGTAGTTGCAAGTAATGATGCAAAAAATTCTGTTCAAAGTTTTATTGACATGATTAAAAATGATGATAACATTTCCTTGAATTGTGGAATTGGAAATGCTCAAACTAGTAGAGATGCTGTCAAATTAGCCACAAAATCCCTTGATACTATACGCGAGATTAGAGATTCAGGAAAACAAAAACCTGACGTGTATGAATTATAATGTTATTAAAAAATATCAGTGCTTTATTGGGTGAAAATTTAGATTTTGTTACAAGTGTAGATATTCAAATTAAAAATAAAAAATTTCAAAAAATTCATCCTAAAATTGAATCTAGTTTAAAAGAAGATACATTTGATTGTGAGGGATTATTATTAATTCCAGGATTCATTAATTCTCATACCCACATTGCTGATTCAATAGGTAAAGATATCTCATTAAACGGAACTGTAAATCAAAAAATTCATCCTATGTTTGGAATTAAATCTAAAATATTAAAAAATACTTCAAATGAAAATCTCTCTACATTTATGAAAAATACTTGTCATTCAATGATTAGAAAAGGAATCACTACATTTGTTGATTTTAGAGAAGGTGGGTTAGATGGAGCAAATTTACTCAAAAAAGTATCTTCTGATACTCCAATTCGTTCAATTATTCTAGGGCGGCTTGATTTTCATCAAAATTCTTTAGAAATTAAAAAAAATAGTCCTTTACCTACAGAAAAAATTCGAGAACTTCCTTCTTTAGTTAAAGCATGTGATGGAATTGGTATTAGTGGTGCAAATGAGCATAGTACATCTGTATTAACTTCATATTCTAAAACAGAAAAAATTCGAGCAATTCATTCTTCAGAAACTCAAGAAAGTGTTCGTAAATCTAAACAAATTACTGGTAAATCTGAAACTCTTCGTGCATTATCTGTAAAACCTGATTTTCTAATTCACATGACTCATGCTTCAAAAAGTGATCTTCAGGCTGTATCTAAGAAAACCAGTGGTATTGTAATTTGTCCTAGAGCAAATTCCTCTCTGGCTGAGGGTATTCCTGATATTCAAAAAATGGAAAATGCTGGATGTCTTTTAGCATTAGGCACAGATAATGTGATGATTAATTCTCCTGACATGTTTCGTGAAATGGATTTTCTTTGGAAGGTAACAATGGGAATTAAGAAAAAAAGAATTGATCCAAAAAATATTCTTAAAATGGCTACTGTTAATGGTGGAAAAATTTTGAAAAAAGATATTGGAATAATTCAAAATAAAAAAATAGCTGATTGTATCTTTCTTGATAAACATGCATTGGATTTAGAGCCTATGCATAATCCGTATGCATCTATTGTACATCGAGCATCTGAATCAACAATTAAAGCAGTAATGATTGAAGGAAAAATTGTACATGGCAAAATTTAGTCCACATGTAATTTTAAGTGCAGCACTATCCATTGATGGAAAAATTTCTACAAGATCTGGTGATTCTAAATTATCTTCTAAAGAAGATAGTATTAGATTACATAAATTACGATCAAAAGTTGATGCAATTCTTATAGGGAAAAATACCCTTTTACAAGATGATCCATTACTTACTGTACGTTATACCAAAGGAAAAAATCCCACAAGAATAATTTTAGATTCTAAAGGTACAATCCCAATAAATTCTAAAATTATTAAAACAAGTAATGAAATTCCAACAATAATAGTTGTTTCAAAAAAAATTAGTAAAATAAATTTATTAAAATTACAAAAACTACCAATAGAAATTATTATAGCTGGAGAAAATTCTATAAATCTAAAATTATTGTTAAAAAAACTTTCTAGTAAAAAAATTAAAACTGTTTTAGTTGAAGGTGGTGGAACTGTAAATTGGGAATTTATCAAAAATGATCTTTTCCATGAATTGATAATTACATTATCGCCTTTTCTAGTTGGAGGTAATGATTCTGTTTCTTTTGTTGAAGGAGAAGGCTTTAGAAAAATCTCAAATTCTCCTAATTTGAAATTAAAATCAATTAAGAGGCTCAAAAACTATCTTGTACTCAACTATGTCAAGGTGTAAGTTCTTATACTTTATCTAAAATAAAATTACAAGAAATTGGCAATAAAAAAGAAAATTACCACAAAAAAGAAGGCTGCACCAAAGAGAAAGGTTGCACCAAAAAAGAAGGCTGCACCAAAGAGAAAGGTTGCACCAAAAAAGAAGGCTGCACCAAAGAGAAAGGTTGCTACTAAATCAAAAACAAAAAAACCAGCATTTGGAGGATACGCTATTAATTTTGCAGGTCGTGAAGAAACTGTAGAACAAGTATTTGGAAAAAAACCAATCGCTCCTAGTGAGATGACCAAAAGAATCTGGGCATTTGTAAAATCAAATAGCCTATCTAATCGTTAAATCTATTGTTAACGAATATTCGTTAACTAATTTCCATCTTTTAATTATTTTTATTAAAAAGATATAGATATTGGATTTGTTTTTTTGTAATCATGTCTACTACTTCATTACGTCGTGATCATGAATTAATTGAAAAAGTGATTAAAGCAATGGAATCTACAATTCAATTATTAAATAACAATACAACAATTCCTGAATCAATCTTACTTCCAGTAATTGATTTTTCAAAAAACTTTACTGATGTTTGTCATCATACTAAGGAAGAAAAATCATTATTTCCTGCTTTAGAAGAGGCTGGATTGCCTACTAACATGGGACCTATTGCTATGATGTTGATGGATCACCAACGTTCACGAGAAATTGGAACTCAAATGGAAGAATCTGCAAAAGAATATCTTTCGTCTGGAAATTCTACAAAATTAATAGCTGATATGCAACTTTACACTGAACATATTACTGAACATTTGTGGAAAGAAAATAACAAATTATTCATGATGGCTGAAGCACGATTACAACATGTTTCTAAAAAAGTTGATGAAGAACTTAATGGAATCGAAAAATCTCAATTAAATGAATTGGGAAAATCTAGACAACATTATGAGGAATTAGCTGAAAATCTTACTCGTGATGTTTCTAATCAAGGAAATTAACTTTGACTAGTAGTATATTTGGTGAAGTAATCAAGGTAAGAAAATTTACTAATGGTGATATTGAAATTGATTTTCATCATGAGGAAAAAATTACTGAATATCGATATTCTGCTGATCCTATTAAAACAAGTAATTTTCCAAAAAACCTAGCTGAAACATTGGCCTTAACTTTAGATACAAATATCTGTATTGAGATCTTTTTCCACGATGATGGTACTCCTAATTATATTGAATTAGAACAATGTGGGAATGATGAGGATGAATATGATGATGATCAAAATGAAGAATTATAGAATTTAATTTTTCTAATTTAATTTTTTTGTTATATTTGTATTAGTTATTTTTTAACTGATCAAAATGTCTGTTGCATATCTTTTTTGATTTCATCAATTTTCTTTGAATATGCTTTTCTAGATTTTTCATTCTTTTTAATATTTAAGACATCTTGACATGATGGACATTTGAACATTCCATCAAGTGCTTCTTCAAATGTAACTCTTGGACAATCTTCATTACTACAATGATAAAAGTCAGAAGCATTTTCATAATCAAATCTTTGTTGTAATCTTTCTTCAATTTTCTTTTTTTGATTTTCAATAAAATGTTCAACTTCTTCTCTTCGAGTTCTCCATCTGTAGACAAACCATCCTTTTCTTTCATCTTTAACTCTAATACCTGTGATTAGAGATTTTCCAAAAAGATCATAAAGTACTTTTCTTACCATGTTAATTCTGAGTCCTGTAGAACTGGCAATCTCTTCATCCGTTGCATCTTCTGCTTTTAATAGAGATCTTGCTACTTTGAGATATTCATCTCCACCAATCATTGATGCAATTCTAACAAAAGGATCTTCGTATTTGTCTACCAACTCTCATCATTCCTAAGGTTCTATTATTAATCCCTTGTCTCATTAACTTCAACATTTTTACCATTTTTTGTGGGTATGATCTTTCTTTTGGCATCTGAGAAGACTTTATCAAATTGTGCTCCATTTTGAATTCTATCTAATAATATCGCTAATGCACTAATCTCTGAATGAGGTTGACTTCCAACCCCAATATTGTAATCAGCTAATTCATAAATTTCTCTTGGAACTTTTTCTGCACCTACTACTACTAGCATTTTTTCTTCTGTACGTAATTTTTCTTGAACATCATTTATTTTTTCACCATACATTGATAGATGAATTATTTTAAAACCCTCTTTTTTTTTATTTTTTATAACTGATTTCCAATTATCAATAAATTCAACAATAAATTTTCCACCCCATGTATTGTTAATTTTTTCTAAAGTATCTTTAATTTCTGGATTTACTTCTGTCATGAAAATTTTTTCTGCACCAAAAGCTCTTGAAACTAGTGCTACATGAGTTGTAACTCTATCATCCCTTACAACACGTTGTCCTATTCTAACTACCTCAATAACCAAATGTTTCTACAGCTCCTTCTGATTTATTTTTTTTATATTTATATGGATTTTGATTTACTATGATGTCCTCAATTATTTTTTTTAATTCCTTTATGTTTTCACCTGTTTTGGAAGAAACTGAAATCACTTTTTCATTTTCAGTTAAATTTAGCAATTCTGTTTTATAATTAATTTGCTCTCTTTTCATTAAATCTGATTTATTTAATGCATAAATTATTTTTTCTTTTTTAACACCTAATTCATCTAGTGTTCTCATACAGCTAGCAAATTTTTTCCTTAACTCTAATTGTGAATCACTGACATCAATTACTAGAATAATTATATCTGAATAAGTTAACTCTTCTAATGTTGACTTGAATGCATCTATCATGTATGCTGGTAATTTACTAATGAATCCAACTGTATCTGCAATTAAAACTGGTTCTTGATTTATTATGATTCTTCTTGTAGTTGTAGATAGTGTTGTAAACAGTTCTTTACTTTGAGTTTTTGTTTCACCTGTAGTTTTGTTAAACAATGTTGTTTTTCCTGCAGATGTATATCCTGCTAATGAAATTGTTGCAAATCCCATTCTCTTCCTACCTTGTCTGTGAAGTTCTCTTTGTTTTCCAGCTTTCTCAAGTTTCTTTTTTACTGTCTGCATTCTGTGTTTGATATCATTATAGTAGACATCAATCTCAAATTGTCCTATTCCCATAAATCCTGGTTGCTCTCCCATGTTGGCAAGACGAACTTTCTCTTTAGCTCTGACCATTTCGTATCTTAATTGTGCTAATTTTACTTGTAATTTTGATTCTGCACTAGATGCTCTACTTTCAAAAATTTCAAGAATTAATCCTTCTCTGTCTAAAACTTCTCTTTGTAGTTCTGTTGCTAAATTATAATTTTGACTGGGTTTTAGAATTTCATCAAATACTATTACATCTGGTCTAATTTTATCTGCAATCTCTTGTAGTTGTTCTAAAACTCCGCCACTAATTCCATATTTTGGTTTTTGTAGATAATTTTGTTGAATTATGTGAACTACTTCATACCCTGCAGCTTCGCATAATCCTTTTGCCTCATTTACGGCATCTTCTTTGTCATATGTAATCAGAATTACTTTGTCCATTTTGATAGATTATTCCATTTTTTTCAATATTTTCTCTATATTCATATTTAACACAATTTCTGCAATATCACTAGCATATTCGGAAATTCTTCTTATATTTTCAGCCAATCTTCTAACTCTGTATATCTCCTCATCATCTTTTAGTGATTTTGATGCATCTCTAATTTTCTTTTCATACTTGGTAATTTCCTCTATTTTTTTGATAGTTTTTTCAGCCTGATAGTAATCCTCTTTGAATAGGGCTAAACATGATTCATCTAATACAGTTAATGAAAAATCATTCATTTCTTGTAATTTATCTAAAATTTCTTTTTTAATTGGTTTTTTAAATTCTAATAGATCTTTTGCAATAAAGGCTGCATGATCCCCTGTTCTCTCAATGTTCTTTACAACTAATCTGTATCCTAAACAATTTCTAGCATTACTAAATCCCATTTCTTTTAAAACATGTTCATTTTGTATTGCGATTTTTAATTGACGAATAATATAAAATCCAAATCTATCAACTTCATCATCTGTATTGATAACTTCTTGTGCTAAATCCAAATTATTTTCCTTAACTGCTAAAATTGCATCATTTAACATTGATTTTGCTAAATGTATCATTCGTTTAAACGCCCCATCTACAGATAATTCTAACAAGTTTACTAGGACTTGAATTGTAATGCCATTACTTGAATCTGAAATAATTTCAGAACCCATCAGCATTCTCTTAACTGCTTCTTTTGTTGCATGTTTTTGAGTTGGGGTTAATCTTCCTTTTTTTGATTTTAAATTAATTGTTTTAAATCCTAAAAAGTATAATGAAATTAATTTTCTAACTATGGAATCTGGTTTTTCATCTTCAGAAATTTCTATTGTAGCTTCTTCTTTTTTTTGTACACGAGATTCAAATTTTGGTGGATACAATTCTAATGTGGATGATCCTTTTCTAACCATTCTCACTTGATCACCTTGTTTTAATCCTAATTCTGTTATCCATTGTTTAGGTAATGAAACTATATACGATGACTTGCCTGTAAATTGTATTTTTCTTGTTTCACCCTGTTCTTCCATATTCTATTTATAAAAAAACTATCTATATAGTTATTTTTTATGCTATATGTTAACATTCAACTAATATTTAGAATAATCTTTAGTTTTACGTGGACCATTTTGTTAAACTTCAACATTCTTTGGATGCATTATTTGGAAGTGGAGTTTCAAAATACTTGCCAAAAAAAATTGATATAATTTTATCACGAAAAACTGGTAGAATTAGAACTGTTTCTCATGAAGGAAAATTACTTTGTACTTTGAGAATTGATGGTAGTTTAGCTATTAGTATTGATTTTGCTCAAACTCTATTACAAAATAAAGCATTTCGTGAAAATTGTGTTGAAATTAACAAAGATGCTGCTCCTTTTGTTATGGAAGGAAGATCTGTATTTTGTAAACACATTGTATGGTGTGGAAAAAATGTACGTATTGCAGCTGACACTCCTATATTATTTGAAAATCAAGTAATTGCCGTTGGTAGATCTATTTTATCCTCTAAAATGATGTCTGATTTTAATCGAGGCGTAGCTATCAAAGTTAGAGATAGTTTAAAAAGTCGTAAGGAGAAAATAGTAGCATGATGCGTGGAGGTAATCGCGAAATGCGAAGAATGATGGATAAGATGGGATTGGATATGAATGAACTTAACAATGTTCAAGAAGTTATAATTAAAACAGATAAGAAAGAAATCATTATCTCAAAACCTTCTGTTACAGAAATGAAAGGAAAAGATAATTCTATTTTTACTGTAACTGCAGATAGTTATGAGGAGGCAGAGTTAGAAGTCCCAATTTTCTCAGATGAGGATATTCAATTAGTTAGTCAACAAGCTGGTGTTGATGAAGAAAAAGCAAAAGGTGCGTTAGAAGAAGCCAAAGGCGATCTAGCTCAAGCAATTTTACGATTAACTACTGAATAAAGGACCTTTTTGTGCCTGAAATATCCTCAAAAATGAATGATTTAATAAATGGAATTTTCAAATTCTGAGTATAATGACTGATGTTACTGAATCCAAAGTTACTGGAATAATCAAATCTTTGAATGCATTAGAGAATGATCTTGATTCTTTAACTGGTAAAGTCGGTGATATGAAAAAACAACTAACAGTCAAAACTTTGGGTGAAATAGATACATTATTAGAAAAAACTCGTGAAATGGCTACTAAAGAGGCTGAAGTGATAATTGATGCTGCAAAAGAAAAAGCAAATACTGAATCAGCAAAAATTTCTCAAGACGGTGATTCTAAGTTGGCTGAAATTGAATCAAATACAAATGCTAATTTTGATGATATGGTAAAACATGTTGTCTCTACTATTTTGAAAGCATAATTTTTACAAAATTATCTATGTGTAAATTACAATAAATCTATTTTTTCCTACCTGTTGATATGAATTAAATTTACACTTTTCTTTTTTCATTATCATCATCTAAATTATATCATTTGTAATTGTATTTTTTGTGGTTTAATGATGATCACTTGAATTTTGATTTAATGTTTGAATACAAAAAACCCTAACCGTGATTGAACTTAAAAAATTACCCTATCTTGTAATATGTGACGAAAAATAATAAATTATTTTAAAATTTTATTACTACATAACAAAAATAATTATTCAATTTCTTCTTTTTGCTTTTTCATTTCTTCAATTGCTTCCATTTTCCCCTTTATGAAAGCAAGATCATATGTTCTAAGTAAAACTTCTTCACCATCTTCCATATTCGTTTGTAAATGCTTTGCCATATTTTTAATGATTTCATCTTTAGATGGAATTTCAGAATTATCACTCATAGTAAACTCCTATTAGAAATCATCATCAGGATTTTCTCCATCATCTAACATTTTATTATATTTTTCAACTTTGTGATTATACTCATCAATTTTTTTATTTTCCTCATCAATTTTTTTATTTTCTTCTTCTTCAGAATATTTTATTTTATCCATTTCTATTATGTTCCAAATTCATTATCAAGTAATAAAAATCATAATAGAATTGAACTTGATTAATTTTTAATAATTTATTTTAGATTGTACTGCAACAAAATTATATCTAAAATTTTGTAATCTATTTTAGAATTTTTTTGTTGTGATATTTTCTAGAGAAAATCATCTATAGGTATTTATTATACTTATTTTGTTTTTTTTTAAAATTTATACTTATTTAATAAAATAATATGAAATAATTATATCATTTTTAATATTTTTTGAATTTTATTGCGATCCATGCTTATATACATACATTTTCTATTTAAATTACTAAAATGACATGTAAAGGAATTTGTGTTAGATACAAGGCTCAGAAACCAGTTGGTACTGGGCGATATGCTTCTGGACAACGTAGATGTCAAATTTGTGAAATCTTCATTAAATGGGAAGGACTTTGGTGTCCTTGTTGTGGATATAGATTAAGAACAAAACCACGTAATTTGAAATATAAAGCAAAATTGCGTGCAAGAGTTGAGGCTGATTCAATTGAGGCTGAAGCAAAAGCAGTTGAAGTTGAATCTGTTGCTAAAACAACTAAAGCTAAAGCTAAAACAACTAAAGCAAAAGCAGCTAAAACAACTAAAGCAAAAGCAGCTAAAACAGCTAAAGGAAAAGAAAAAACAGCTTGTCAATATTGTTCAAAACCATATGTGTTTATTGATAAACACCAAAACAAGTGTAAAAAAAATCCAGACAATGAATGAATAGCAATAAAAGCATAAGATTTGTTTTAAGAGATGTTGAACTCTTCAAATAACTTTTTTCAAAAATTAGTAAGTTTGAATGGTCGTAGTTTTTCTTTAAAAATTCAAAAATTTGATAATGGATATTTTGTTTCTGTAACTGAAGGTAATGATAAGATTGGTTCTATGATTGTTTCTTTAGCAACTGGTCCAACTCCTACTACAACTACTATAATTCCTTCAAGATCTGAATCATTATTTTTGAGACTTGTCGCTGAACGAATAAGTACTCGAATGAAAGGAATTGCTTTAGTTTCTACTTATATTCAAAAAGAATTAGAACCTGACACCGCAAAAGCCTTAATGTCTGAAATAATGGAAATGATTGAAAATGAGTGATTTAAGAGAATACATTTCCAAAGTCAAAAAAATAAAAGAACTAAAAACCATTAAAACAAAAGTATCTACAAAATATGAAATTGCTGGAATTACAGCAAAAGTTGATAATTCTCATGCAGTTTTATTTGAAAATATTAAAGAAAGTGATTTTCGTCTAGTTTCTAATTTAGTTGGAACTCGAAAAAGATTTGCTTTGGCAGTTGGTGGTACTGATAAGAATATTCATCAAAAAGTTATTTCTGCAATTAAAAATGCTAAAGCCCCAAAAATAATTCCAAATGGTAAATTCATGGAAAATAAATCAAAAAATGTTCTTTCTATGCCTATTGTTACTCATTTTGAGAAGGAATCTGGACCTTTTATTACCTCCTCAATTGCTTATGCTAAAAATCCTGAAACTGGAAAACAAAATTCATCTTTTCATAGAATGATGCCAATTGATAAAACTCATTTTTCTATTAGAATGGTAGAAGGTCGTCATTTACACCGATGTTTTGTTGATGCAAAAGAACATGATGAAGATCTAAAAATTGCAATTACTGTTGGTGTTCACCCTGCAATTTCAATTGCTGGTGCATATCAATTTGATTGGGGTAAAGATGAAATTGATATTGCAAATTCTCTTTTAGGTGGAAAACTAACTTTATCAAAACTTCCATTTTCTGGATTGAATGTTCCATCTGGTGCTGAAATTGTAATGGAAGGAAAAATTCTTCGTGATAAAGTACATCCAGAATGGATGGTTGAAATGCTTCAAACTTATGATCACAAAAGATCACAACCTGTTTTTGAAATTGAAAATTTGTATTTTAGAAATAACCCTATTTTTCATGATGTACTTTCTGGTTATGCTGAACATAGATTATTGATGGGTATGCCAATTGAATCAAAATTAAATGGAGAATTGAAAAATTCTTTTTCTCAAGTTAAACAGGTTTCTATGACTAATGGTGGTTCTAATTGGTTACACGCTGTTGTTCAAATAAAAAAGAAAACTGAATCTGATGCCAAAAAAATTATTAAAAAAACCTTTGAATCTCATCGATCTTTAAAACAAGTTACTGTTGTTGATGAGGATATTGATCCTACTAATGCCGAATCAGTTGAATACGCTATGGCAACTAGATTCCAAGCTGATAAAGATCTAATTATTATCAAAAATGTACGTGGTTCCAGTCTTGATCCTTCAAGTGATCAGAAAAAATTACAGACAGCAAAAATGGGTATTGATGCAACACGCTCCACTTCAAAATGTCCTGAAGGATTTGAAATGGCAAAAATCCCTAAAATTGATAAAATCAAACTAGAGAAATATTTCAAATAATTACAATTAACTGATTAAATTAAATTAGATACTTTTTGGAGTATTATACAGATTAAAAATGTCATCAGAAAATTCCAATATTCGTGAAAAAAGTCCATCTGAATCACATGCTGAAGTAATTGTTAGAATGTTTCCTTCAGATGCAAATCCTGCTGGAAATGTATTTGGTGGTGGAATTTTAAAACATATTGACATGGTTGCAGGTATAGTTGCTCAACGCCATTCTCAATCTAACGCAGTTACTGTATCTATGGATAGTGTAAATTTTTTGAAACCTGTTTTTGTTGGAAATGTACTTTCATTAAATGCCAGAATAAATTATGTTCATAATTCTTCAATGGAAATTGAAATTAAAGCAGAAGCTGAAGACATTGTAACAGGAATTCGTACTGTTACTGCAACTGCTTTTGTTACATTTATCGCCCTTGATCAAAATGGAAAACCTCTATCTGTTCCTAAATTAGCTCTTAAAACAGATGAGGATCGTGTAAAATTTGAAGAGGGTAAATCTAGAATGGAAACACGATTAAAAAATCGTCAAAAATAAAATTCTACAACTACTATAGATTCATTTAAGAACTATGAAAATTATTTACAATTAATGTCCGAAGAATCAAAAAATAATGAATGGGATTCATTATGGGGAGAATATTCAAAATCTCTAGAAAATTGGAAATCAATTTTTGAACAAATCCAAAATGCTAGCAATGACATGCAAACAAAATTTAATCAAGTTTGGGAAAAAGCAAGTAGCGAATCTAGTCCTGAAACTATGAAACTGTTTGGTGAAAACTGGCAAAAATCTATGGCTGATGTGGGAATGAAATCATTCAAAGATTTTGCTGAAAACTGGCAAAAATCACTCAATGATGCAAATGCCTCAGCTTTCAAAGGATTTGCTGAAAACTGGCAAAAGAGTCTAAGTGCTTCTGGTTTAGATCAGATGAATACCTATGGTGAAATGATGAAACAATTTGCTACCACTTGGAGTTCAATGTGGCCAAAATCCAAATAATTTTTTAATTTTATTATTTTTATTTCCATTCAGTTAACTCTTTGATTTTATCCCTTGATTCATCTACTAATCGTCTAATTACAGATATGTAAATTTGAGATACATACATGATTTCTACATTAGATTTTTCAATATCCAAAAATGCTGATGCAACTATTTTGTTTCCCTTTATACTAGGTTCTTCTTCTTTTTGCCTTTTTGTATTTATCATTTCTAAAAATCTTGGTGTTTGTCTTTTCATTTCAATATCTAATTCTTCTCTTGAAATAATTTTTCCATTTTTTAATTTGATTTTAATTTCTTGATTAAAATCATCTTTACATCTATCTGTCGCTCTGATCATTATTTTTATTTGAGGTAATGTTTGATTTTTATTTTTGATTTGACAAATTTTATCCATTACACTTGGGTATGAATTTTTATGTTCATTATCATATTTTGATGAAAACCACTTTGAAAATTTTATTGCATTTGAGTCTTTTTTAGCAGTTGCCTTTTCTAAAAATTTTTTTTGAGTAATTTTTTCTGTTACAAATAACCCAAAATCTGTATTTGCCTCTTCAAAAATTCCATTAATTATATTATTAATTGAATTAATGTATTGATTAAAAAAATAATCTACATAAAATGGATCAGGATCATATTGTTTAATTTGTTTTAAATATATTCCACAATTTTTGATTTCTTCCTCAATATTCATTGATTTTTGCCAGATTCTGAAATTGCATATTTTGATTGTGATTTTAATTCAATTGATAATTTATTAAAAATTTCATTTACACTCACATCAACTAAATTTATTGTTGCATTTTCTTTAACAATTTGCTTTTCAAATTTCTCTTTAATTGCAAATGAGACTGATGACCAATGTAAAATTCCCTTTAATTGTTCCTCCACAGTTGAGTTTGTTGTTGGTAGACTTGCTGAGGCAAAAACAATTCCGTTTGTCCATTGCATAGTTGGAATGCCTCCACCTGATGATCTTGTACTAAATGCTATTTGTTTTACCCAATCATCAAATTTGTATTCAATAATTTCATGAATAATTAATTTCTTCCATGGTTCAACTATAATTTCCATTAACTGATCTTCATGTTAATCCAATTATAATCTTATTTTTTTGAAATTTTAGTTTTCTAAATAATAAATTAAATTTCTTTGATTTCCGTTATTGTTCCTAATACTGAATCCATTTTAATTATGGCTCTTTTTTCATCCCATCCAAGTGCAACATACCAATCCCCTGCATCATCATGATATTTTGTTTCTAATGTTTTAAGATCCTCTGGTTTTGTATCATATTTTTTAGCAATACCTGAAATTGCTAATGCCACTGCATCTTTTTCTTTTTCTAATCTTCTTTTCATTAATCCTATTCCTGGACTCATGTTTAGTTTTGGAGTGTTTCATCTAATATAGTTAATTCTCAAATTTACCCATAATGCCCATTCTTATCTCCTAGAAATATTACTACATTTCAAATAGTCTCTTTTTGGTGTTACAATAAAATGAAATTAATTCAAAAATTTTCCAATTCTTCACTGTTACAATCTTCTACTCTTGTATCTCTTGTATCTCTTTTAGCAGTAATTGGTTCTATTGTAATTGTTTCAGCAGGATTTTGGGATGCCATATCTCATATTCTTGAAGAACCTGAATTCTTTTGGAGTCCATCTCACATGGTAGTGTACACTGGAGTCTTTATGACTAGTTTTGCTGCAGCTATGGGATGTTTGTTGTTATTTAGAAAATCTGTACATGGATCATTAAAAATTGGAATTAAACTTGTAATTGCTGGCTCTATTGTTCAAATGATTTCTGGATTTGCTGATTCGTTATCCCATGATCTATTTGGCATTGATGGATTAATTTCTTGGTCTCATCAACCACTTGAACTTGGTTTAGTTCTTGCATCTTTAGGTGGTGTTTTAATTATAAAAAATAGGGAACATACAAAATTAAAATCATTTCTTCCTTTCTCAATTGTTGCATTTTTGTTTTTTGTAACGTGGTTACTTTTTAATTTAGTTTTGACTTTTGGTAACACAATTCAGTGTATTCAAATCTATGTGATATTTTCATCTGGTTGTTCTATTTTATAATTTTTAATTTTTAGATAAGAAATTAACATCACTATCAATGAACCTGCTAGTATCATTATTCCTGGAACCAACATTCCTAGTGAATGTGTATTTCCAAATTCTATTTGTACATTAACTGATTTTTCTGAAATATTTGATACTTTTATTGTGTATATCCCATTTTTGTCAAAATCAAAATATGCTACTGACAATTTTGTCTTAACTTTTTGTTCTTGTATGATATTCAAATTTGTATCTAAAATTTGAACAAAAATATTTTCATTTGTAAACTCAGGCATGTATATCTTATAATATCCAATATCCTTTCCTGTAAATTCTAATTTTGATTCCATAGATGTTGATTCTTCTAAAAATGCCTCATCATGACTTTTTTCTGTTTCATTAAAGACTACTGAAGTCCAAACTATTCCAATAATTATCAGTACTATTCCTATTTTCAACACTGGTGCTTTCATTTTATTATTTGACAAATTATTTGATTAATAAAATAATCTAAAGGGCTCGGAGGGCTTCGATCCCTCGACCTAGCGGTTCGAAGCCGCTCGCACTATCCAGGCTGTGCAACGAGTCCAAACAATTAAGAATTTAACAGGCCTAAATATCTGTCTAGATACTTTGAAGGTTTCAAAAAAAGTTGTAGGTGTTGAATATGCTATTAGAGATATTGTTTTAGCTGCAAGAAAAGTTGAACAATCTGGTATGAAAGTTGATTATCTCAACATTGGTGATCCTGTTCAATTTGGTTTTCAACCTCCTGAAAATGTAAAACAAGCTTTGATCAACTCTATCAATAAAGGTCAAAATTACTATTCCACATCTGAAGGTCTTTTAGAATTAAGAGAAGAAATTGCTAAAAAAGAAAATGCAAAGGGACTTTCCATTACTGCTGATGATGTTTTAATTACAAATGGTGTTTCTGAAGGACTTGACATGGTGATATCATCCATTGTAGAAGAAGGTGATGAAGTGCTTTTACCTGGACCTTATTATCCTCCATATGCTTCGTATGTAAGATTACATGGTGGAGTTCCTGTAGAATTTTCTGTAGACTTGAATAATTCTACACCTGATATTGATGACATTAAATCTAAAATCACATCCAAAACTGTTGCTATTTGTTTAATCAGTCCAAACAATCCAACAGGTGTTGTGTTTAATGAAAATTCACTTAAAGAATTAGTTGATGTTGCAAATCAACATAATCTCTACATTATTTGTGATGAAATTTATGATCAAATAATTTTTGATGACAAATTTGTAGGCATTGGAAAGGTTGCAGGTGATTCCCCTGTAATAATTCTAAATGGATTTTCTAAAGTCCATCTAATGTCTGGTTGGAGAATTGGCTATATCGTGTTTAATCAATCTCCTCAACTTGAATCCTTACGTGAACATCTTCCTAAACTTGCCAGAGTAAGAATTGCTACTAGTCTTCCAGTACAACATGCTGCTTTAGAATCTCTTCGTGGACCTCAAAATTACATAAATGATTTTGTTTCTGAAATAAAAAAACATAGAGATTTGGTTGTAAAACGTCTTAATGAAATGCCTGGACTTTCTTGTCCAAATCCAAAAGGTGCATTTTATGCATTTCCAAAAATTGAAGATAATCGATTTGGTACTGATAAAGAATTTGTTACAAAATTATTGGAATCAAAAGGAGTACTAACTGTTCATGGTTCTGGATTTGGAGAACAATATGGAAGTGGACATTTTAGACTTGTTTATTTGCCTAGTCTTGAAATATTAGATTCTGCAATGAATAAAATTGAAGAATTTGTTAGTCAGTAATTCCAAACTGAAAATTTTTCTGGAATTATTTCTATAATACAATCTGTATCATCAAGTAATTTTTTTGCAGATTTATTTTCTAATGTTTTAAAATATTTCAAAAGTATTTTTTTTGCAATTGTTTTTGTTTTAGGCATTTCTAAAATAATATTGGCCAATCCCTTTCCCATTACTCCGTATATGTCTGGAGAATTAACCCCTACATCTACACAAAATGATACATGGTTGTTTTTTTGCAGATTTTTTATTTTTTGGGTGTTGGTGTTTGTTCCTATGTGGATTTTCCCACCACTATATGAATACCATACAGGTGTAATATGTGGAAATTTATTTTTATCAATAGTACATAATCGTAAAATTTTTTGTGTTTTTAGAAATTCATCTCTTTTGTTCATATTTTCTAAATCCTAATGCTATCATAAAAATCCCAAAAACAAGCATTGTCATTGAAACTTTTTCATTTGTTATCTCATTATTAAATAGAAAATCTTCTACAAATTCTGGTCCCCATATCAATAATTGTTGAATTAAAACAATTGTTGCCATTATACAAAACATCAAACCAATTGCTGTAAACCAATTTCTACCTCGTCTTTGGTATTCGTGACTCATAATGCCTGAATTGTCTTAGATGATTTTGATACCTGGATTTTTAATTTTGTTTCTTATCATTGCATTAAGTAGCAACGGAGTACACATTTCTGCAAGATATGATAACTCTATTGGTCCCAAGTAAATTGATCTTAATCCTTTGATTTCATCAATTAAACTATTTACAACTTGAACTGATTCCTTATCATCTCCACAAACAAAGATATCGTAATCTAATGCTAGTGTAGGATTGATTAATTTTTTTTCAGAAATTACGTGAAATGCTGATACAAGTTTTGATTTATCTTTCATATGATTTGATACTAGTTTGTATGAAAATGGTTTATCCTCTTTAATTGAAACACATTCAAAACCAACATCTGTTTTTGTCATTGGTACAATTGGGGATACAACAACACACGTATCTTTAATTTCAGATAAAATTCCAGAACATACTGAATCAATATTGTCATATGGAATTGATAAAATTAACACATCACTATCTTTTGCAACTGATACATTGTCATTTCCAGAAATGCTTCCTTTAATGTCTCCAAAAGATTCTTTTGCAATCTTTGTATATTCTACAGCTGACTCTGATGCTCTAACTGCATCTCTTGAACCAATTATAACATCATGATTTTGTGACCATCTTAGTGCAAAACCTTTTCCCATTCCGCCTGTTCCACCAATAATTCCAACTTTCATGATTAATTACCTGAGAATGTTATTATTATCTCTATTTGAATTTCGATCAATTGGGTCAAATAATTTTTCTTAGACATGGTCAGGCAAAAAACAATGTTGAAAGAGTATTGGCTGGTAGAACTCCTGGTTTTCCATTAACTGATACAGGAATTAAACAAGCTGAAGCAACTGCTGAACTATTAGCACACATGAATATTTCTGCAATTTATTCTAGTCCTATTCAAAGAGCACAACACACTGCTGAAATTGTTGGAAAACACAATTCTGTTGATGTTACAATTGATGATCGTCTTATTGAACTTGATATGGGTAAATTTACTGGTGTTCCCTACGATGAAATTTTTACTAGCAATGGAAATGTGTTTATGAAATTCTATAATGGAGACTTGGAAATTGCTCATAATGGTGTAGAGACTTTTGCTGATGTCAAAAAAAGAGTTTTATCTATAGTTGATAATGTACTTGAAAAACATCCTGATGGAAATGTTGTCTTAGTTACTCATATGGATCCGATCAAAGCAATGCTTTCAACTATAGTTGATTTGTCTGCTACCAATCTTTTTGAATTGATAATCGCTAATGCATCTCTTAATATTTTTAGAGAAAAAGATCGTAAATTTTCTCTTTCAGGAATTAATGTGATGCATCCTTCTCGATTTGATCATAATTGGTAATCAATAATCTTGAAAACCCTTAAATAGAATTTGTAGGCGACTTCATTCACACGCTATGAAGATGATCTTTGGATTTCTAATTGCAATGGCTGTATTGGTACTGTTACCAGCTGCGGACTTTGCATTTGCTGCAGGTGATGAACCTGGAGAATATCTTGATCGTAGAGTAGTAATTTGGAATTTATTTTATAAATTAATGACCGTTGCATTTACTGTTGGAGCTGTAGTTTCAGGTACAATGATTTGGCAATGTTGGAGATTTAGAGAATCTCATCCAAAAGCAAAACCTACTGCCTATGAGGGCACTGACTGGTAGATATGTCTGGACATTCTAATTGGCCAGAATGGGTTTACATTGCAGTCGTCATTGCATTGATGTGTTGGGTAGGTGCAGAAGCATGGGAAGCAGAAAGACTTGTTGAACATGTTCCTGAAGATGCTGAAACAATTATTGTAACAGGACAACAGTGGTTCTGGACGTTTGAACATGAGGATGGAACAAAAGAAATTGGTGAGCTTCATGTTGAAGTTGGTAAAGCATACAAGTTTGATATTATCTCAAAAGACGTTAATCATGCTTTTAACATTCACGACTATGTTGTTTTGCTTGATGCAATTCCTGGTAGAGTTAACACTGTATGGTTTGCACCAGATAAAGTTGGTGAGCATGATATTCAATGTAGAGAATATTGTGGATTAATTCACTATAACATGAGAGGAACACTTTACGTTACGGAGCCAACATCATGAAAATCTTAACAACGCTTTTATCACAAATTAAATTCGAGGAAAATAACTAATGGTACTTGAACTACAAAAACCACGACCTATTTGGCAAATTATGTTTTCAACACATCATACTGATGTTGGTTTACTTTATCTGATCAGTTCACTCACATTCTTATTCTTAGGTGGTGCATTAGCCCTTGGAATTAGAGCTGAATTATTCTTACCAGGATCTCAAATTATTGCAGATGCTATGACATTTAACCGAATTTTCACTGTTCACGGAACAACATTAATTTTCTTATTCATTATTCCATTTGCATCAGCTGTTGGTAACTATTACGTTCCAATTATGGTTAGATACAAGGATATGGCATATCCAAAACTTAATGCAATTGCATTTTGGATGATTCCTCCTGCTGGTGTATTAATTTGGTTAGGATTTGCAGACTTTACATGGTATGCTACTCCTCCATATTCTATAATTAGCGCTCCTGGACCTGCAGCAGACATGTGGATCTTTGGACTAAAGATTCTAGGTATATCTTCAGTATTAGGTGCTCTAAATTTTGTTGTTACAATTTTAAAATGTAAACATCCTGACATGTCAATTGGACAAGTCCCATTACTTGCTTGGTCTTTCTTATCATCATCATTAATCATAATGGTTGCAATTCCAACATTTGCTGCAGCATTGTTAATGCTGTTAACTGATAGACTTGGTGTAAGCGGATTTTTCAATCCAGCAATGGGTGGTGACCCAATTTCATATGCTCACTTGTTTTGGTTTACATTCCATCCTGAAGTCTATGTTTTGGTAATTCCTGCAATTGGTATGATGTATGAAATCATTCCAAGATTCTCAAGAAAACCAATTTACAGTTATAATTCTGGTATCTTTGCATTTGTTTTGTTATCTATTGTCGGTTTCTCATCATGGGCTCACCACATGTATGCAACTGGAATGTCTTTCACTGAAAAAACTGTATTTATGGTAGGAACTTTGGCTGCCGTCCCAGCATCTGCAATGCATGTGTTTAACTTTATTGCAACAATGTGGAATGGTAGAATTAAATTCGCAACCCCAATGATGTGGGCTGTTGGTGGAATTGCATTGTTCTTCTCTGCAGGTGCAGGTGGTGTTGCAAATGCCGCTATGCCGTTGGACTTTACGACACACGATACCTATTGGGTAGTTGGACACTTCCATCTATTTGTGATGGGTACAATTGCATTTGGTTCAATTGGATTCCTATACTACATGTTCCCATATGTAACAGGTAGAATGTATAATGAAAAACTAGGTCAAATTCACTTTGTAATGTCATTTATTGGAACTGTACTAGTATTCTTTACACAACACGTACTTGGCTTGTATGGAATGCCAAGAAGAGTTTTCGATTATCCGCCAATTCCAGAATGGATTGCTATGAATCAAATAGCTTCAATAGGAGCAATGATTATTGGTATCAGTATGGTAGTATTCTTAGCAAACATGATTTACAGTGCTGGCAAAGGAAAACTTGCAAACACTGATGATCCATTTAATCTTGGAGGAAAGTATTACTATCCATTTGAGGCAAAGAACCCATCACATTAGGAGATAAATGAAATGAGTCAAGATAATTCCCAAGCACTTTACAGAACAACTTCCTCTAGAGTTGGAAAAATGTTAGCTATAATGTTAGGTATCTGTCTTGTTGGTGGAGTAATATTTTTTGGAATGTGGGATTTTTGGATTTCACAACCAGCACCAGTTGTCGCAATGATGGCAGGAGAAAAAACTCACGCAGGACCTGCAACAGCAACTGGACAAACTATTACACAAGATCTTCAATTTATTGAATCCTCAGACTTTAGGACTTTGGCGTTTAATGCGTTACCTGGAGAGGCTGATAATAACCCAACAATCAACATGAGTGTTGGTGATAAAGTTGTCTTTAATGTTGTAAACGATGGAGTTTCATTCCATGCATTTGGTGTCACACAAAACACTGAAGGCTTTTCTGGAGTTATTCCAGGTAGTGAAATTGCAGCACCAACAAATCCAATGAAACCCGCTGAATCTGGTACTTCTGAATTTATTGCAGGTGAAGAAGGAACTTACTACTACATTTGTACAGTTCCAGGTCACAGAGATCAAGGAATGGTTGGAGAAATTATTGTATCTGCTTCAAGTGGACCTGCAGTTGCAGCACCACCAACTGGTGTATCTCATGAATTAGAATTTGATTTTATTGAATCCTCAGACTTTAGGACTTTAGCATTTAATGCATTACCTGGAGAAGAAGGACATAATCCTGATGTCACTGTAAGCTCTGGTGATGAAGTAACTATTACTACCGTTAATGCTGGAATGTCATTTCATTCATTTGGAGTTGTTTCAAATCCTGATGACTTTAACAGTGTAATATTTGATTCTGCAATTGCAGCAGCAACAAATCCATTAAAACCAGGTGAATCTGGTAGTACAACTTTCATTGCCGGTGCACCAGGAACTTACTACTACATTTGTACAGTTCCAGGACATGCATTACAAGGAATGCAAGGTAGTTTCATAGTAGAATAATTTTGGCAATTCAATATCTTGCATTAGCTACTTTGATAGTTTTGTATTCGTTAATGTTTATTGGTGGATACATTTCTGCAGCTGGGTTAGGATTAACTTGTCCTGAATGGCCAGAATGTCCAAATGGATTTATGCCTTCAGCTGAATATTTTGTTGAATGGACTCATAGATTAATTGCTGCAAGTGTGGGTGTCTTGGTAATCTCTACAATGGTTGCAAGTTTGATTCACAAAAATGCTGATTTGAAAATTAAAATTACTAGTTCACTTGCAACTGCATTAGTAATTACACAAATCACTTTAGGTGCTCTAGTAATTGACTTAAAGTTACATGCCGTTTTGGTATCCATCCATTTAGGTATTGGAATATTCCTATTTTCAATGGCGCTTTTAACTACACTGTTTGCATTCCGTATTGCAAAAATGCCAATAAAACCTAAGACTTAAAATTTTTTAAAAATTTTGGTAGGTAAATGTATCCAATTAATATTGCAAAACTTAGTGCACCTATTGTAATTGCAGCGATGAATATTACTCCAAACGGACTTTGAGTTCCCATGTTAAAGGTGTAAGTTAACGTATTTTGTGTTCCATCCATATCATACAAGTCAATTAATACAATATGATTTCCTTGACTTCTCCAGACATAATTAAAATCCCAATGTCCTGCATCTATTGATGTTGGCGGAATTGTATCTACTTGTTGATTATTGTAGAAAATCCTAATTCCCATCGTAAAACTATCTACTTCTTCAAAATCTGCATCAGTCACTCTGATTAAAAATTGAGATGGTTCATCAATTTGTGGAAATTCTGGTGCTGTGGCAACTTGAACTCTATACCCTCCATAGAATTTTTCTGCAGAATTAAACATTGAATGAGCATATGCTGTCTCTATTGTTGATACAGAGGAAAACAATATCAAAAAGATCAATAACATTGATCGCACTTTATTCATTAATTACAACTATCTGTAGATGAATATATTGTAAATCACTTTTCTTCTAGAAAATCTTCACAACCTTTAAATCCTTATTGCCAAAAAACCCATTATTGACCCTTGTCACAGAATCAATTGATATCAAAACACCTGTAGATAGTGTCTTCACATATTTTGCAAGACCAGAACATGTTTCTGATCAAATCAAAAATGATATGGTTGGAATGACAGTAATTCCAATGGACATCAAAGAAGGAATGGGTGTTGGTACAACATTTAGAATTATCGGTGACTTTAGCGGTAAACGTTTAGAGTGGGATTGTGAAACAACTGAATTTGTCAGAAATGAGAAAATTGTTGCTAAACAATTCAAAGGTCCATTCAAGAGATGGCAAATCACAAATGAATTCAAATCATTAGGTGATAATCTCACAAGAATTACAATGTCTGTAGATTATGAAATGCCATTTGGTCCACTTGGAGCAATTTTGGATAAAGCAAAGTTTGCAAAATCTGCTGCTAAAGGAATGGAAACTGCACTTTACAATGTTAGAGGACTACTCGAAGGAAATGGTTCAATTCCAGTATACATTACACTAGATGCATACCAAAAACTTCTTGCAGAAAAGAAAAAGATGAACAATGTCCCAGTTTCAACTGCACTTACAGCAATTTTAGAAAAGTACAGTGAAATGGAAGCTAAAGCACAAAACTAAATTTTCATTTATTTTAAAATCTTAAGATTAATAACAACTCTAGGCTTTTTTATTTTATTGGGTTTATGGCGCAGCCAGGTAGCGCACCGGACTCTTAATCCGGTTGTCGAGGGTCCGAATCCCTCTAGACCCGCTTTTAATTATATTATTTTTTTAAAATATTTCTAATCAAAAATAAAATTATGATTTTTTTAGTAAAGTAAATCTTGTATCTTCTTGTCCGTAATCTTCATGCAAGTCTACATCACTAACAAATTTTACTTTATAGTTTAACCACTTTTCTCCCATATTACGAAACTTTTGATTCTCATCAATTCGTTTGTCAATTTTTTCATATTTTTCACAATGCATAATCCATTTTTTTGATACTCTATGCATTTCTGCAATTCCTTTTTCTAATACATCATCATCTAGATAATTCATCAATCCATGTGTAAATACAAAATCTATTGAGGAATCCTCAAATGGTAATTCAGTAATGTTTCCTTTTTGAAAATCTGCAAATGATAATTTTTCTTTTGCAATTTCTAATGCATGTTCATTTAGATCAATACCATGTAATTGAAATGAATCTGGAAATAATCTTAAATCAATTCCTGTTCCACAACCTATCTCTAAAACACTCTGTACAGTTGGTAAAGAACTGGCTAAATCCTTAACATATTTTGAAAATTCTTTGTTATACCTTGATTCATTTTCATCAGCGTATTTATTCCAAAATTCTTCATTATACTGCATATTGCTTTTCCATTAAAAGCTGTATTTGTTATTATTTCTCTTTCCTAATGTTGACATTTACATGGAATAAGTTTTGTATCAAAAGTACAATCATGTGGACCATCTGATTTTCCTTGTGTTGGAATATTTTTCATACAGTCATCATGACGTCCTTTTCTACAAAACCAACAAATTTCTGGTGTATCTCCAGTTGCACATAAATCCATAATTTTCAATCTTTATTCTGGGTAAAAAAGTTCTTTGAAATTAGATAAATGTCAACCATGGCAAAAATCTTTCATCTTTACCCATAACTACATCTGTAAATGATTTTTGTAATGCTTTAGTTACACTGCCCATCTTTCCTGTTCCAATTTTTATTTTATCTACTTGTGTAACTGATTTTACTTCTGCAGCAGTACCTGTCATGAAAATTTCATCAGCACTGTACAGATCATCTCTTTCTAAATCTCGTTCAATTACAAATCCACTATTTTCTTCAATTATTTGAATAACACTATCTCTTGTGATTCCCTCTAACCCTCCTGCTGAAAGTGGTGGTGTTTGAATGACATCATCTTTGATAATGAATATATTTTCTGCACTACCTTCTGCAACTTTTCCTTGTGAGTTTAACATAATTGCTTCATCATATCCATTGTCTAATGCTTCCATTCTTGCAAGAGCTGCATTTGCATAGTTTGATGCTGCTTTTGCTTGCATTGGTTGGGACCTTGAATCAATTTTTACCCAACTTGAAACTTTACATTTTGATCCAGAAAATTTACCTGCTTTGGATTCTCCCATTTTCCATTCCCAACATGAAATTGACATATCTACTTTGTTTGTTGTAGGTGTTAATCCCATAGTTCCATAACCATAATATGCTAATGGTCTGATGTATGCTTCTTTGAGTTTACTGGATTTTACCGTTTTTAAAATAGCATCTGAAATTTCTTTTTGTGTATATTGCATTTTCATTGAATATAATTTTGCAGATTTGAATAATCTCTCTACATGTTCTGGTAATCTAAACACTGCAGAACCATTTGGAGTATTATAACATCTAATTCCTTCAAAAATTGATGTTGAATAGTGTAATGCATGGGTCAATACATGGACTTTGGCATCTTTGAATGGTACTAATTTTCCATTCATCCATATTTTACCTGTCTCTATCATAGGAAACGAAAAAAACTTTGGTAATTTAAAGAATTATCTTTCAAATTACTTTACTTGGAAACTACATATCCAATAAAATATTCATTAAATCATGCAATGGACTTTGGGTTTTATTGGAATAATTCTTCTTATCGTAGGTTTAGTTGGTCAAGCATTTGAAATGAGAAAAATTCGTTTATCAACTCATTCTAATGATGAAATGGCCTCTCCAAATCTTTTCATGAATAAGCGTAATTTCAAATGGTATGTAATTATTGGAATTGGTATAGTCTTCTGGTATACAGCTGAACGTATTTGATCTATATAGATCAAAATTATATACTAAAAATCCCTATGTAATGTAGCGTGTTTTGGGTAACGCCGGACTAAATCTAGATAACGGTCCAAGAATAAACCCTATTGGTGTTTACTGGTGAAAACCTGTAACGCCATTGTTTTGTTAAATAAATTTAATTTTTGAAATTTCTTCATGTACTGCTTTGATTGCTTTTTTTATGTTCCCATCAGTATCTTCAACAACAATAATTATTCGTGAAGTTTCTTCTTGTGCATCCATGTTCAAAATATTCAATCCAGATTCCCCAATTTTTGCACTAGTTCTTGATGCAACTTGTTGAACTCTCCACATTTCATCCCCAATTAATGTAATTACTCCTCTGTTGTATGTAATTGTAGCAAGAGGATCAAATCCTAACAAATATTTTTCATTTCTTTTAACATAATCTCCATCTAAAAATAATATTCTAGATAATTCAATACCATCTTTTGTAAATGGTGATAAAATTATGAATTCACTATATCGTTTGTCTTTTTCCAACGATGTTAATAATTTTTGAATAGAATGTGTTTCAATTCTAAATATTGCACAGTTTTCTTTTCCTGTAACTATTTTTATTGGATGACCTTTCTGATAATCTAATTCTCTTTTTATTGTGGTTATCTTTTCTGGATTTTTTATATTTGTAATTTTGATTGGCATGTCTACTCCATGCTCTACAATTTCCTTTATTGCAATTGGATCTAATATTTTCATTCCAAACATTCCAGCAAGTCTTGCTTCATTGTATGATAATTGAACTACTTCCCTTAACCCCAAATCTACAATTTTTGGATCCGCTGATACCACTGAACTATCTTTTTCAAAATCTATGCTGGTTTCATATTTTTTATAAAATAATATTCCTATATCTGCTGCAGTTCTATCTGAGCCTCCTCGCTCATATGTTGTAGTAACTCCATCTACTGTTTTTCCAATAAATCCACCTATTGTAACTACTTGATTATTTTCAACTAATTCTGAGATTTTTCCCATTTTTTCCTTTGATTCTGATACTAGAAAATTTGTAGATTCAATATTGTTATCTGTAATTATTGGCCAGTCATCAAATTCTACAGAATTTGTTTTTATTTGATTACTTTTTAGAATATGGCTCATTACATGAGACATCAAAATTTCTCCTGAAAATGCTAATGCTCTGGAACGTGTTTCATCTACAAATTCTTCATTTTCAAATGCATCATCTAGTGCTTTTTGTGATTTTTGTAGATGTGTCTCTATGATATTTTCACAATTTTTTTTATTATCTTCATTAACTAATTGAAGAATTTGTTGATATGACTTTTTCACAATTTCTAATGTTGGTGTAATTCCATTTTGTGCATTTCTTCCTTGTTCTAGTATGACATCTGTCAATGATCGTTTTTTTCCATCATGTGTAGTTAATGGAGCTGAAAAAACCGCAATTACTTTGGAATCTTTTTTTAAATTATTGATTCTCTCAATTATTTGTGGTATTAAGACTCCATCTGGACCTATTGCACTTCCTCCAAACTTTGCAATTATCAATCTAGTCATTATATTATCTTAAAATCAAATTACCATCTAATAACTATTTGATTTTTCTTTCATTATTTTTTTAATAATTTCTGATGCAATTTTTACACCATCTGTTTTTATTTCATTTCTTTTTTGTTCTAATTTTTCTAAAATTAATTCATCTAATCTATTAACATCTTCAAAAACAAATCCCTCATTTTGTGCATTATCTTCTTGTTCAAAATGATCTTTTATTGGAATAAATATTCCAGGTGTGCCGTACGCTTTAGCCTCATCTATTGTTGATTTTCCTGCTAATGAAATTATCAAATTTGATGCTAAAATTAATTCATGTAAATTATCTACAAATCCTAAATTTTTAACATTTTCAAATTTTTTACTAACTGATGGTCCTGATACAACAATAATTTCAATATCTTGATTAATTTTTAAAATTGCTTCTATGGATTTATCAATTAAAAATAAACCTGCACTAGTACCTCCTATTGAAATGACTATTGTTATTTTATCCCATGAAAACTTTTTTCTTAATTCTTTTCTTGAAATATTTATCTCTCTAACAATTGGTCCCACTTTTTTGATATTATCATAATCATCTCCTTTTTCTGGAATTATCACAACATCACAGTTTTTTACAATATTCATCATTGATTTGTTCATTTTTCTTTCAATAAGGGACGCAATTCCTTTTGTGAATTTTGTTTCTAAAACATCTGTAATCAATATGTTTGGAATTTTTAAATTCTGTGCAACAGTTAATGAAGCAAAATCTTCATCACTAATCACTAAATCTGTTCTATTCGTTTCAAGAATTTTTTCTGATATATTTTTACAATTTTTATAATAATGAAAATAATTCCATAACCATTTTGTTTGATTTTTTAATATCCCCTCATTTACAATAAATGAAGGTGGATTATACACATCATCTATTTTAAAATCTAATTTTTGTAACATTTTTGCTGCTCCACTACCAGTTATGAAATTAATTGAAAATTCATGTAAATTTCTTGCAATTGCAATATCTCGAGTTACATGACCTAATCCAATTGGACTAGAAAAAAAATCACATTCATTCATATTTTTTATTATTTTTAATCAAATTTCTATATTTTCTCCTGTCTCAAAGTTTAAATGGATTTTAACGAGGTATGTTTCAGTGGGCTCGTAGTCTAGCTCGGTTATGACGTCGCCCTTACACGGCGAAGATCCGGTGTTCAAATCACCGCGGGCCCATTTTTATTCCTAATATTGTTCTCCTTATTGATAACACCCAATATTGCTATAAGCTATGATTTCTGATAAAAATTAGTAATGTCTTCTTTTACTTTTTTTAGTTTACAAAAAAAATTACTTGTTTTGGTTTTATCTTCAACATTTATTTCAATTTCAATTACTACTATACTATTTCTTAATTTTGATAAAATTTCAATTTTTCAATTTCAGGAAAATATTGTCTTAATTGGTATATTTTTAATGGTTACAATGAGTGTTTTAACATATTTTTTATCAAAACGTCTTTCTGGACCTATTTCACAACTTAGTGCTGCAACTCATCGAATTTCTCAAGGAGACTTTAGCGTTAGAACTAATATCAAATCACGTGATGAAATAGGTGGTCTTTCTGAATCTTTTGATTACATGGTAACAAAATTACAAGAAGCAGAAATTACAATTAAACAAAAAGAAGAAGTGATTAAACAACAAGAAGATATTCTTTTGAAATTTTCTCAACATACTCAAAATGATTGTGTTGGAGTCATTGACATGAAGGACTCTACAAAGATTTCAGCTAAATTATCTGATGAAGATGTTACAAAGTTATATGAAATTTTTCTAAACTTTATGGCTAAAATTGTTCGTAACTATAACGGAGAAGTAGTTAAAAATATTGGAGATGCCTTGATGTTTAGATTTCCAAATACAGATCTTAATGATGATTTGGCAATGAAAAATATTTTGGAATGTTGTTTAAACATGATTGAATCTCGTGGTGAATTAAAGAAACAACTTGAAGCAGAAAAAATGCCTGAATTAAATTATAAAATTAGTATTAGTTATGGATCTGTAAAAGTAGCTCAAAGTACTACATCTACTATTAGTGATATTTTTGGCCCAACTGTGAATAGGTGCTTTAAAATAAATTCGCTATGCCCAGAAAATAGTCTTATTATTGATGATAATTTGTATAAAATTCTAAAAAACTTTGATGAGTATACTATTTCACAATTATCTGAAACTGAAATAAATAAAAAATATGGATATACAATTTTCCAAGTTAAAAGAATGAACTAATTTCACATTAACAATTTTTTTGTTGCAAGTAAAATTAATTGTAATGTCAATTGAAATTTGCTAAATAACTATATGGCAGAAAATTTGCTTTTATCATATCTTGAAAGCATCTGATCTATTTGTAAAATGTCTGGAAGCTGAAGGTGTAGAATACATTTTTGGTATTCCTGGTGAGGAAAATGCTGACATGATGATGTCTTTATTAAAATCAAAAATACAATTCATTATTACTCGACATGAACAATCTGCAGCATTTATGGCAGATGTATACGGAAGACTAACCAAAAAAGTAGGAGTTTGTCTTGCAACTTTAGGTCCAGGAGCTACTAATCTAACAACTGGAATTGCAAATGCTAACATGGATAGATCCAAAGTTTTAGCAATCACTGGACAAACTAGTGTGGATTCACTACACAAGGAATCACATCAAAATATGGATGTCATTACAATGTTCAAACCAATTACAAAATGGAATTGGTCTGTAAGAAATGCTGATAGCATTCCTGAAGTGATTAGACGTTCATTTAAAATCTCACTTGAAGAAAAAGTAGGAGCTACACATATTGAACTTCCACAAGATATAGCAAAAACAACTTCAAATATTCTACCTCTTGTACCTACTGACACATTACGTTCTCCTGCAAACATGTTTTTGATAAAAAAAGCAGTACAACTCATTTTGAATGCAAAAAAACCTCTAATTCTTGTAGGTAATGGATGTGTTCGAGAAAATGCAACGTTTTACGTAAGAAAATTGGTAGAATTAACTGGAATTTGCTCAATGAATACATTCATGGCAAAAGGTGTAATTTCAGATAAATCCAAACATCATTTACAAACAATCGGAATTAAGGAAGCAGATCATGCGCTATTGGCCATGAAAGAGGCTGATTTGGTTATTGCAATTGGATATGATTTAGTAGAGTATAGCCCAAAATTTTGGAATCATTCATTAGATAAGAAAATTCTTCATATTGATTTTACCTCTTCTGAAACTGATACGTATTACACCCCTGCTGTAGAAATTGTTGCAGATATTGAATTAACTATTGATCTAATTTTATCTGAATTAGAAAAAGAAAAAGAAAAAGATCCATGTATTTCCTGTTTTCCTGCACATGATATACCAGAGTCATTTAAAAAAATAAAATCAGAAGTTACTCATAAAATTTCTAAATACAAAAATGACACATCATATCCAATAAAACCTGAAAAATTAATTACTTCTGTGAGAAAAATATTGGGTCCTAGAGATATTGTTTTGTCTGACGTTGGTGTTCATAAATTATGGATTTCAAAAATTTATGATACTTATTTTCCTAATACTTGTATAATTCCAAACGGATTTTGTTCAATGGGTTTTTCATTACCTGGAGCACTTGCTGCACAAATTGTACATCCTGAAAAAAATATTGTTGCAATGTGTGGTGATGGTGCATTTTTAATGAATGTACAAGAATTAGAAACTGCAGTTCGTTTGAAATTACCTGTAATTATTGTGGTTTGGGTTGATGGAGAATATGGATTAATTGCATTAAAACAAAAAATGGAATTTGGACAAACAGGATTTACTAAATTTACTAATCCTGACTTTGTAAAATTAGCTGAAAGTTTTGGTGCTACTGGATTCAAAGTAAGTTCTACAAAAGAATTTGAAGAAACATTTGAAAAAGCCACTGGTATAACAAATGGCCCAGTAATTATTGCTGTAGATGTAGATTATTCAAGAAATAGTATCTTACTTAATGATGAGTACTGTGACTTACCTAGCAAATAATATCATCCATGTTAATTTGTTTGAAAGTGTAAAATTCATTTGAGCATTTTTCATCCATTACAAGTTTGTCAGTTATTTCTTTTTCACAATGATGTATGGATAGTATGTGTCATTCATTACATGAATATGCCTGTAATTACCATTCATTACCTTTTAAAACCAATGGTATTTATACTGAGTTTATTTGAGTGGTATCATGAGTACACAAACAGCAAAAACAAATCAGTCAAACGATGTATTTGCAATTTACAAACAAAATGTAGAAAAATGCTTTGAGAGTGTTACAAAAAATACTCCACAGTATTTTCAAGCAACAACACATTTTCAAGAAGAATGTATGAAAGCTGCACAAAAATCATTTGATGCTGCAATCACAATGCAACAAGAATTTGCACAAAAATCTGGATTATCCTCTGATGTTCCTGATGCTGCAAAATCTGTAATTGTTGATTTCAACAAACAAATCATTCAAGCAAGTAGCATTCAAAATCAAATTGTAAAAACTACTGTTGATACAACCACTCAAAATGTAAAAACATTCAATGACAATGTCTCTACATTTACTGATTTGAACAAAAACATTATCCAATCTTGGATTAATGCATTCACTCCAACAAGAAACTAGAGTGATTTTTTTTCTTTTTATTTTATTTGTAAAACAGACTCTTTGCAGCTCTATCAATAATTTCACTATCTATATTGTGTAAACTTTGTGCAATTATTGCAATCTCATCTTGATTAACTGCGTGATTTATTGTCAGATATACTGTAAACATTGGAATATACACCATTAGTTGCTGCATTTTCTCTCGCATGATGTGGATGTATGTTGTCTTACCATATGTCTCATCAAAATGCTCTCGTCTGGTTCTTCTTGAACTGACTTGATAGTAAAATAGCACCCTGTCTGCATCTGGCTCATTTGGTGTACTAGCTGCAGCTGCCTTATCTAACACTACATGTCCTTCTAAATCAATTAATCCTAAATGCTCTATCCCTGAATGGATTTCAAAAATATGTTTTGCTAGTTCGTTAATTTCTGTAGTTGTCATGAATTCATTTATTTTTACTAGTATAAAATTAATTTGTATGATTAAAAAATCACTAATTTACAATAACTGATTTTACATTAACAAATTCTTTGATTCCATAGTCTGATAATTCTCTTCCTATGCCTGAATTTTTTACTCCACCAAACGGAACACGAGGATCTGAAATTACCATGGAATTGATATACACCATTCCTGCATCTATGTCCTTTGCTAAATTATTTTCAATGGCATATTTTTCAGACCAAATACTAGAACCTAATCCAAATTCTGTATCATTGGCAATCTTGATTGCTTGTATTGGATTTTTAACTGAAATAATTGGAGCAACTGGGCCAAATACCTCTTCACGTGATACTGACATTTCTGGCTGTACATTTGTGAGAACAGTAGGATTAAAGAAAAATCCTGTTCCACTTGGAGCATCTCCGCCAGTTAAGATTTTTGCTCCCACACTAGTTGAGTCACTAATTTGTTTTGCAATAACTTCACGAGAATTTCCACGAACAAGTGGACCAATTGTAGTTTTTGGATCAAGTGGGTCTCCAACAATTTGTTTTTCAACATGTTCTTGGAATTTTTTTGTAAATTCTTCTAAAACTTCTTCTTGTACAATGAATCTTTTAGCTGCAATACAACTTTGACCATTATTGAGAAATCTTGATGCCACTCCAATTTCTGCTGCTTTATCAACATCTGCATCTTTTAGTACCACAAATGGATCACTTCCACCTAATTCTAAGATAAATTTATGTAAATTTTGACTGGCAATTTCTGCAACACGTTTACCTGCTCTTGTACTTCCTGTAATGGATATTGCATCAACTGGTGCTTGTGCAAGTGCTTCACCTACTGTATAATTTCCAACTAAATGTCTAAAGACTCCTTTTGGAAATCCAGCTTCCTCAATTACATGTTGTAGTGTATTTCCTGATAATGGACATACACTAGAGTGTTTTAAAACAACAGTATTACCTGCAAGCATTGCAGGTAGACAGAATCTGAGTGCTTGCCAAAATGGAAAATTCCAAGGCATAATACATCCAATTACTCCAAGAGGATCAAAACGGACATAGCTACTTTTAGCACCAGTGTTTAATTCTTCATGTTCTAAAAATTTAGGACCATTATCTGCAAAATATTCACATACCCAACTACACTTTTCAACCTCTGCAAGAGATTCTCTGATTGGTTTTCCCATTTCATTTGTAATGATGGTTGCAAATTCTGTTTTTCTAGCATGTAAAATGTGACCTAAAGATCTTAGTAATTTTGCTCTTTCTGAAATATCGATTTTTTTCCAAATTGAATTAAACACCATTCTTGAATCTTGAACTTCATCTTTAACTTGTTCAACTGGAATGGCATCATATTCTGCAAGAACTTCTTCAGTTGCAGGATTTACTGTGGTAATTTTCACAATTCTTTTATGACTTTTTAAAATTTATACATTGTGAATTGTACCTATAATCTTAAATCTAAATTATTTCATAGATTAAAATCTAAATTATTTGAATTGATCAAACACTTTAAAATTATAATCCATCATAGTTGTCACAAAATTATCCCAACTTTTCATTGCAGATAATTGTGTGTCTGATGCATATTTTCTATATTGAGCATAGTAATCCATTTGTAGTAACAAATTATCTGTGTGGGCTTTGGTATATTCCCCAAATGCCTTAACAACTCCTTTATCTACACCTAATTTGTCAAATAATTCCTTTTCACATGTAATACATGAATCAAAAGTATTGTTCATGCTGTGTAGATATGCTGAATATAATTCAGAGAATTGTTGTACTTTAAGAGGTAATTGAGATTCTAATTTTTTTGTAATTTCATGAGTATTGTTTTTTAATATTTGTGCAACCGAGTCTGTTTTGGTATTATCTACTGTTTTTTTATTTTCTACTTGATTACTATTTTCTTTTTTTGTAACATTTGTTGTACTCATGATTTTCAAAGGTAATTGCTATTATTTATTTTTAATATTTTATTTTACTTTGAACCCATTCTGCTAGGCTCACCAATTTTTGTATTTACAAATTGGTCCATTGCTTCTTTTTCTGTAACTTCTTTGAGTTTAACTTGTTCATTTTGAACAGTTTCTAAGGAATCTGATATTTTTGATACACAATTCTTCATTTGTTCTACTGAATGCTCTTCGATCTTATTTTTACACTCAAAACAATTTTGTGCCATTATACTATTGTATCAAATCATCATTGTTAATTAATTTTTTTTAACAGATCTTTGATGTGTTTTGATTACCAACTAATGGTAATTTTTGGTTTTAATTTTTTTTAATCTTTTTGTACTAGTTTTGCTTATTCTTTTTGGAGTGTTTTATACATAGCAAGTATTTGTAATGGAATTTGCATTCACCACAAAGCCTACAAACTTGAAGAGGGTGGGAGATATGCTAATGGACAAAAGAGATGTCAGTGTTGTGAGATTTACATAAACTGGGATGGAATATGGTGTCCGTGTTGTAATTATAGATTAAGATCAAAACCTAGAAACAAAAAGTATCGAGACAAATATCAAATTAGAATTAAAAAACAGGAGGTTGTCATTAATGCCTTGTAAGGGAATTTGTCATCATCATAAGCCCACTTGGATGTCACAAACACTTCGTTATGCTAATGGACAAAAGAGATGTGCATCGTGTGAAGTGTATCTGGTATGGGATGGTAGGTTTTGTCCTTGTTGTGGTAGATTACTGCGACAAAAACCCAGAACTGTAAAAAGTAAAGCAATGTTTGTTGAACAAAAAATGAGGTTACAAAAAAATCAATGATTAATTTTAATAATTTCAAAAAATCTATCATTTTTTGTAAAATAAAAATTGAACCGCAGGAGGTGTCCCTTTTTGGTTTGTAATGGAATATGTCACAATTACAAGGCAAGTAAGCGAATTAATCATTGTCAGTATGCTGATAACCAAAAGAGGTGTCAAAGATGTGAAATTTACATCAAATGGGATGGAAAATACTGTCCATGTTGTAATTATCAACTAAGAACTAGACCACGTAACTCAAAATCTAAACAAAATTTTTTAAAAAAATCATACATTGAGGTAAGTCATTAATGGTCTGTAAAGGCGTTTGTCACAGGTACAAGACAAAAAGTAATCTCAATGGGCTTCGTTACGCTAATGGTCAAAAAAGATGCAATGTCTGTGATCTATTTGTAAACTGGGACGGACTATGGTGTCCGTGTTGTGGTATGCACCTAAGAACTAGACCAAAAGTTTCAAGATATAGACAAAAATGTATCATACAAGTAAACAATAGTGGAGGAAGTTTGTCTTGACTGAATCTGCATTTGTTTTAATAAAATGTAATAATTTGTATGCAGAGCAAGTAATTGTCAATTTAAAAAAAATTGAATCTGTTAAAGATATTCAAGGGACATATGGATTGTATGATATACTAATCAAAATTACAACAAATGACACAAAAGACTTTGATGAAATAATTTCTACTCAAATTAGAACTGTTGAAAACATCACTTCTAC
>Ga0209449_1000145_pt1 | contig 62464 bp, 48 predicted proteins | sample SaaInlV_100m_DNA_5_FD_184671 | JGI IMG/M metagenome (GOLD analysis project Ga0209449, IMG submission 184671) | Marine microbial communities from expanding oxygen minimum zones in the Saanich Inlet - Saanich Inlet SI073_LV_200m_DNA (SPAdes) (version 2) | ecosystem: Environmental > Aquatic >...
GCAGCAGAAGATACAGCAGTAGTTAAACGGTTTTCACCAGCAACCTTCTCGATAGCGGTCATAATAGTTCCACCGTTTCTCTCAACAGATCCCATGACCTGTCCATTAGCACGCTCAGTAGTAGCGGATCCGTTAGCGCCAACGCGCTCGATAGTCACCTGGGCCTGGCCTGCGGTTCTCTCGACATCGCCGACAATTTGAAGATTTCCGCGCTCGATAGCATCGCGAAGACCCAATGTAGACTGGGTGACCTCCTTGGTCAAATTACGCTCAGCGTTGATAACTGAGTCCTGCACCTTGGTATCACCATAGGGCATATAAGCATAGGGCATATCGCCACCAGCACCACCAGCACCGGCAGCACCGGCAGCACCGTTAGGGAAAAAGTTTTGCCATTGTTGAAATGGCACACCATTCGAAGTCGTCGTAGTAGAAGACATATATATACGATGAGGGTATACTATTATTTTCACAAAGTTTTTTATTTCGTTTTACCCTAAAACTATTAGCATATATGCAGTGGTTACACAAGTAAATATTGTAATTACAACTGTATCAATTTGTAATGCGTCCAAATATCTCCTCGCATATTTGGGATTTTTTGTATTCACAAAAATGCATACAGAATTACAAATGTGCACGTGTAATGTAAAACTGTAATTTTCTAACAAACACCGCTTCTCTTTAGTAGTTGTATTATTTATTTGGTGAATGAATTATTAACGGCATATTTTATAAATGTACACCGCCAGTCAATATTACAAGGTGAAACACGAAAACGATGCTTTGACGCATCATTATAATAATCTGGTAAATGTGCTCAACGACATATACAAAGAACAACAAACATCAGCGCCCGAACCGTCTTATTCACAAAATTCCTCGCCAGAACCACCTTCAAATTCCAATATTGTGGAATTGTTAAAAAAACAGAATGCCACATTAACCCGAGAACTCATTAACAAAAACAAAGAGATCGTGTTTTTGAAATCCGCCAAATATGCTTATCAATCATCCCCCAGATCAGTGAGTTCTTTGCACGTCGACCAATTTTCGGATATAAGTGAATGGTCCATGCAGGATTAGTGTTTGTAAATACAATATAAACATTTGCGTCTATATTTCATTTATATAGTCTATCGTATATTATATAACATGTCTGTATTAAAAACGACAAATCCACTTATATGTGGCTTCTATAAAGAACATTCTCAATTTGACTTTGAAAAGGTCAACTTGGCTGTAATCGAGTTTTTGAAAGTATTCGATAACGATACGTTACATACTGATAGTATCGGTAAAATGATTATGCAAAATGTGCAACAAGTGATGACCGACCACACAATGGAAAGTTACAACAAACAGTTTGCTGAAAAGACGCAACAATTACTTTGCGAAGAATATACCAAACAATTCGATGAAGTAAAGTCGTTAATGAGCAATTTTCAAAAGGAGTTGAACGAATCAAATAAACCGAGTTCAAACAATGCCGATATGATCAAAGAATACATCAGTAATTTTGAAATGAAGTCGTCTATGCTACTACAGAACGCTCAGCAACCGATATATTCATTTTTGTCGTCATCCGAAGACAGACTACAACAAAGCATTTCTTCTATTAAAAAGGAGACCGCATTAGACGAACAATCGCAACATATATTACGCGATATCTCAAACATGTTAACGAGATTACCAAATGCAGTATCGAGTGATGATGCGTTGTCGAAGAAATTAACCAAACTTTACAATACTGCTGATATTCGTAATATACCTTGTGACGAAGATAAACAGACAGTACTCATGAAGCGCTTCCGTAAACCTACTACCCATTTCCAAGTGGTTTCACAGGAAGACAATGTGAATAGCGAACAGATTACCGAGATGCTTTCTACATTGAGCGAACAGAAATGCAATGGTATCATGTTGTCGACCCAGTCTGGTTTTTCCGGTAAAAAGGATTTTCATATCGACATTCATAACAACAATATCATTGTGTATATACACAACTTCGCAAAAAACGAAGACAAACTGCAAATGGCGATACATATTGTCGACAATGTGGTGTCTCGTATAAACGAACTATCCAATGTGAGCACCAGTGGCGTTCACATCACACAAGATCTTCTTGAAAAAATCAATAACGAATACCAACTGTTTATTTCCCAGAAAACAGCTGTCGTGGATTTGTTGAAAGAAAATCAGAAGAAGGTCATCAACCAAATGGACGAAATCAAATTTCCTTGTTTGGATAAGTATTTGTCTACCAAATTTGCAGCGCCAGTCGCCACTTGTGGACTAAAATGTGATGTATGTAAAAATTATAGCGCCAACAATTTGAAAGCGTTGGCTGCTCATAAACGTGGATGTTTACGTAAACATCCGAATTTCAACAAGAAAAGTGAGGATCTTGAGAATATGCCTCCCAATATGCTTATTCGATAATTAGTGTCGTGTTAATAGTATGTGTTATAAAATCCAGTGTGGAGTAATCATAATAATCCAGTGTGGAGTAATCATAATAATCCTGTGTGGAGTAATCATAATAATCCTGTGTGGAGTAATCATAATAATCCTGTGTGGAGTAATCATAATAATCCTGTGTGGAGTAATCATAATAATCCTGTGTGGAGTAATCATAATAATCCTGTGTGGAGTGAATAGTATTGTATTAAATAAATAGTAAATAATAAAAGGTAGATGTTATTAGATAAAATCACCTGTATGGTATGTGAAAACAATATATACTACTCGTTTGTGTGAGTGTATATGTTGAGATTGTAATTCGAAACTAGAAATATAATATGTCGATATTGTATATATATGACGTATTTAGAACGGGTACACGCTACTATACCTCATTTGGTTGCGGTATTTACATTTGTTATCATTATTAGCGGTAATTATCTGGGCGAGTTATTCCCCTGCAAAGTCCAACATTTCTTTTCTGAAAGTATGATACTCAAACACGTTTTAGGGTACCTGACTCTTATTTTCTTTGTGGTCCTGACTATACCCGAGATTTCGGAATCAGATAACATTATTGTATCATCGGCGCTGTTGTATAGTGCGTTTGTTCTTGTATCCAAGACACATTATCGTTTTTGGTTCAGCATTTTCGGTATAACTGGCGTTGTTTACTTGTTACATATGTATAAAAAAACTCTTCCTGTCGAGAAAAAAGAGGACAAACCAGTCGAAAAGGTTGAAATGCCGACGATTAACGAATTAATAGACACAGTTGAAATTCCAACTATTAATGGATTTATGACCACCAATGACGTCGTTAAAGACAAAGATGCGAAGAAATCCGACGAAGAAGAATTGGTTAACAATAAGGCGTTAGTCGGAAAAATTGAGATTGCGAACACATTGCTGTCTGCCGTCGTTTTTCTTATCACAGCCACTGGTTTCGTAACTTATATGGGAGAAAAGAAACACGAATATGGGAAAAAATTCAGTTACGCCCAGTTTTTGTTAGGAAAACCCTCTTGTCAAAATAACGATCTGAAATATAATTCCGTTGTAAAATCTCTTTCGTATGCGTTTAAATAAGCATTTTGTGTACACTACATAACGCGTAAATCTACCTACATTGTTACACTATATATTTACTACTTTAAATATTACTTGCTGCAATTATGCATTAAATAATGTAGGTAGTTATATTATTTGAGTTTATTATAGTATCATCCAATTCTATAATAAAAATGCCTGGTTCGGGAAACAACAGTCCTTCGGGAAACAACAGTCCTTCGGGAAACAACAGTTCTACCGGTCCTACAGGTTCTACCGGTCCTACAGGTTCTACAGGTTCTACTGGTTCTACTGGTTCTACCGGTTCTACCGGTCCTACTGGTTCTTCGGGAAACAACAGTCCCTATGTGGATGCAAGCGGCAATATCAGTTATGATATAAGTGGAGTCACATATATGTCCCCTGAAATAGTATCTGATTTGTCGAGTTCCACTGTAACGGGAACCGGATACGAAATAACGGATGCCGAAGGAAAAGATGAAGATGGGGACGACCTCAAAAAAACTACTTTTGATACGACGAATCCCGAGTTGTATGACCCTCAGATCCATCAAGATTTGAACGAAACCATCGAAACCTACAACGATTTATCCGGCGTAGATTTATCCGGAAATGCGTCGCAGACGAGTGCTTTGTTTGAAGAAATCAAAGATTATGCCTCCCAATTACAGTGTTCTGATTTCCACGGAAAAGGTTCCATCGAAGACTATAATGCGCTTTTTGAAGCAGCGGGTCGCATTGCGAACGACACCAAGCAAATCGAATTGGATGTGAATATCGATGGGTTCAATGAATTCGCAGAAGCAGCCGATGACTTGAGTAGTTTGTTTGAAGGTTTCATTCTGAAACTGAACAACGTGAGTGTCATCACCGACGTGAATTTTTTAACCAGTGTTGTCTTCGCATTAAAGCGCATTGTCAATCTATCCGAGACATTTGGTCGTTTCAAACAGACGGTTTTTTCCACCAGTGCGATTCAACTTCCCAAATCTGCGTTTGATACCAAAGTTATCCTTGATGGAGTCATGGACGAAATTAACTGTGCGGTTCAGTATATCGACCATTTCGTGAACCCGACTGACCCCTCTTTGAATGAAGCGGCATTGTCTGCAGAGGAAAAAGAGATTATTCAGAAATCAGTGGATACCATTGATAACTGGAACAACATGGCGGAGTATGGTGTGAGTATCGCTTTGTCAAATGATGCAAATATCCAATGTATCCAACAATACAGTCTGGACTTGAAAACCAAGAAATCGTCGCTCATTACGGCATCGTCTAGTCTGCGCGCGAAACTGGCTGCATTTAACATCGTAGAAAGTTAAAATTGATATGTACATTCTATAATTATACAATCATAATTATAGAACCAACTATGTTCACCAGAAGTCAAGAAGTAGTCATTGATTTTGACGGAGCAAGCAAGGCATGGAATGCTAACAAAAAGAAGACGGGGAATGGGTGCTATGTATATGTATGCGGCACCCAACTCAAGAATGGGAAACTTTGTCAGAACCCGCAAACATGTCATCTTCACCGACAGATCACTCAAACATCGAGAATAAGGTAGTCATGTCCTGACTCATCGTAGAAACATCCTCGCATTTCATATTGTATTGTTCCACTTCATTCATACATTTCTCCAAAAATTCATCGTCGCTTTTCGGAAGGGTTTCTATGTATTTCCCTTTCAATATTTCGACTACTACATTCTCCATTTCTTCTGTGGTTGCATCTAAACGGAATATTTCCCCTGTTTTTATATTAAACAAACGAAATTGTTTGTTTTTTTCGTCATCGTCGCCATCTTCGTATCGTAGGCGCCACAACCAAGCATACAACACCAATTGCACATAATGCTCTATCACCGTTTCGGTGGTGCATTTCAGTTCCCACAACGTAGATTGTGTAATTAAATCCACACGAACACCAAACCGTATCTTGCGGTCATATTCAGGTAGACGTTCTTGGAGTATTTCGTCGATTTTCGCATTCACTTTGATCATATCATTGTTCACAATCGCCACTTCCGCCTGTGGCGCATAATCAGATAATTCGTCTTTTAGAACCTCATTTAAACGCTGTTTACAACTATTGACCATCGCACCATCCAACCATGTGTATTCATCGCGTTCAATCTGTTTCAACTTGAACAACAAATTTTCATTTAAGGCAATACTTACATTGCAAATATAGAGGTAATCCTCGATGGTAGTGATTTCACTCGGCAAATCCACAATGATCTTACGTAATAATTCTGGAACATGTTTCTTTTCTTGCATATCTTCCATAATACGGTTCAATAACAATTGTCCCTGTTTGATTGACCTTCCTTCGTTTTTGCCTCCGTGCATTTCATTCAAATGGTCATAATACATGGACGGAATCGCAATGCCGTTCAAATCACTCACTTCCTCGTATAAACCATTTTTTGTTTGAAAAATCGTGGGGATATCTATTTCATCAAACCCTGTTTCTTCACGAACGAATATAGAATCAATCATCGGGGAAATCACATCCATCACTTCTTCTGAAATAAATTTGGTCAGTTCGGTTGCAGTTACATTGCGCACATCCTGTTTGGAATCGTCATCGTCTTTTACTAAAAACTGCGATTGTGGATGACCTTTAAAATCAATGTATTCTTGTTTTTTTATGTCGAAATGGTCCATTTGTAAGAAATCTAGAGGTCGACTATATTCATCGTCTTGACCTTCTAATACAAATAGCCCTTCCGTCGCCCTTGTTACTGCTACATATAACGTATTGGGGCATTCTTCTTTGTTCGCTTTCCTATCAAAGAACCGAAAATAATTGTTGTCAAACCCCACCACAAATACATATTTCCGTTGACGCCCTTTTGAGGAATGAAACGTAGAGAATACGATTTTTCCGTCAATCACACGTTCGTCTAGTTTCTCGTCTTTCATAATAGGTACATGACACGGAAGACCCATTTCTACCAACATATTCTCTAATTTACATACATTCATGCTTGTTGCCTTGATCGACGACGCCAAGATAAAGAAATCAGATGGAAATGCGCCCTCTTGCAACAACCGTTTGATTTGATAATGAATTATATTCAGCATATTTCGAGGGTCACGTCGAACGTACACTACATTCATCCCATCCCGACAAGCATTCATACGTGGTTCTCCTAACATTACATTGTTTACAAATTTACGTATTTGATTCGTAATGCGAAAAGACATTTTCATCGTCACCAATTCAATGTCTGGTGTACGCAAAAAAACTGAATGTTTCCAAAACTCCGTGGCCATCGTCAAAAAACGCGTATCTGCCCCCTTGAATTCATACAAACCTTGCTTGTAGTCACCCAATACAATCAATTGTACTTTTCTGTTCATATCATATAAATATTTCATCAATAGTTGAAAATACAAATGCGTCATGTCCTGGCATTCGTCCACGACCAATACATCTATTTCGCGTATTTTGTTATGTGGTTCCACGTGATTCATTAACGCCTTTCGAATTTCTTTGTCGGTGTATCCTACATCCAAATAATGTTGCTTCGCCAAACTATGATAGGTATGCACTTGTAAATTAGTCAATTCTTCCTCACTCACTCGCTGCTGAACGTCTTTACGTAACGCCGCATTATACGTTACTTGTAATATTTTCTTGTTTTTAAGAGCAGCGGCGATACCTAACACAAGCGTGGTTTTTCCTGTACCCGCTACCGCATCCACTACTACATTTTTACCTTGTAATACTAATTCTAATATATGTTGTTGCTCTTCACTCAAAGGGTGCATAGGTTATTATGCTTTGGTATAACTACGTTATATAGTAATGCGATATTAGTTTTATATGGTATTCGTTTATGTTTTACGCGTATGAGAACGCAGCCTCTTAAAAATTGAAAATTATATCGCGAATAGAAGGATCATAGCGACCATTCTCAATATAGTAAAACAATATGACCACCACTTGCACTCTTCTCGACCGTATTCAAACTCTTCCGATAGAGTTGGTTCGTGAAATCAAAGACCGACTTGATGTGGAGACGCAACTCCTTCTGTTAAAAGACAAACCTACTGTATATACAAATGTAAATAAGACAGTCCAAGATAATTATGTGTATATGTATCTACAAACACCCTCCACGCGTGGTTTACTGCGCGGGTTAAAAAAAGAAAAAACCAGAGTAAGGCACGCTGTTCGGGATAAAATGGGCGACAGCGTATCAAAAGTGTATTTAGTTGATTGCGAATTGCCTGGTAACGTTCTAGCGAACATATACGAGACCACTATTAGCAAACCAATGAAAAAGGCGTTAGCAAAGGCAGAGCAAGACGCTCCTATGGTCGTTGACTTGGATGGTCGCCTGAAGAGTTGTATTACGCCCCTTGAGAAAAGTATTGTTGCTCGGTTTAAAACAATGGAAGCACCGGTTAAACCAACTTATACAAATGAGAGAACTAAAATGAGATATGCCCGTGCATTGGAAGATTATAACAGAGCAATTCCATACAGAATTTACCATTTATTAAATGACTTCGAGAAATGTACATCCTTTATTCGCGATCTGGATTACGAAATCAAGATGAGCGTATTGAAATTCTTGAAAACCTTGTCTGTATTATCGAAACAGTATCTTCCATCAGAAGTCGACAAATTGTTAAGTAAGCAAACTCCTGCAGACGTGGAAGTAGACAAAAACAGGAAAGCGTATTATGCAAAAAATGTGGAGGAAGAAAAAGAACGTCTAGAACTAAGACGCATGTGTACTGAAGAACAACAGATGAGAACGTTTATGTTTCAAGAAATCCGAATTCGAGAACAACAAGCGAAAGAACAGCGAAAATTAGACCGCGAAGAGGCGAAGTCCAGAAAGTTGCGAGAAAATGCCGAAAAGAAACGGATACGTGAAGAACGCGCAAATAAAAAGGTCCAGGCAGATCAAGTAAAGGCGCTCCGCGCCCTCCTTCGTGCTCAAGAGAAAGACAGGAAACTCGCGGAAAAGAAGATAAAAGACGCAGAAAAGAAGATAAAAGACGCAGAAAAGAAGATAAAAGACGCAGAAAAGATGGACAGAGAGGTCTATAAGGCGTTACGCACAATGTTTGTATAAGAAATGATTGGTATTATGCTTTGTAAAATATACTAACTATGTATATTTTTTATGTTATGGTGTAAAGTATAAAAAGGTAGTTTTTTGAATTCCAACTCTCTAGAATTTTTTGAACTTTTGGACATTTTTAAAAATGTCCAATTTTCATTTTTGTGAAAAAGTCTTGGCAAAGAGAAACTTAAAAAATGGGGTCATAGCATAATGCAGTGATTTTGATTTTTGCGTGAAATTTTTGGCTGCATACTTTATTTTATTATTTTTCCGAAAAACGATTTAGGCAACTTTTTTGTAAGATAATTATATTACAAATGCTTACAAAAAAGTTGCTAAAAGTTGCAGATAAATTTTACTGCGAAGATTGTGACTATACAACGAGCAAGTTAAGTAGTTATAAGAAACATTTATCCACTGCAAAACACGTAAAACTTACAAATCTTACAGAAAAAGTTGCGAAAGTTGCTTATGTCGACGATAAACATTTATGCGATCATTGCAATAAGCAATACAAATCTCGTATGGGTTTATGGCAACATAGACAAAAATGTGGTCTTGAGAGCGAAATGCCGAATATGCAAGAAGATACACCGTTCGATAAAACAATGTTTATCGAGTTATTAAAACAAAACCAGACACTCATTACGAGTAACCAAGAATTCAAAGAACTCATCATGGAACAACAACACGAGAACCAAGAATTACAAAAACAATTATTGGAGGTCGTGAAAGAAGGGAAAACAATCAATAATACGCAAAACAACAAGTTTAATCTGAATTTCTTCTTGAACGAACAATGTAAAGATGCGATCAATATGTCTGAATTTATGGAGAACATGACGTTGGATATGAAGGACCTAGAAGAAACTGGACGACTGGGTTATATAAACGGCATTTCGCGCATATTTGTGAACAAACTACGAGAACTTGATACATACAAACGACCCTTACATTGCACAGATCTGAAACGCGAAACACTATATATCCGAGAAAACGATGAATGGTCAAAAGAGGATAACTCCAAAGAAAAACTAAACGAATTCGTGACCCGGGTTGCGAATAAGAATTGTAAGACCATGAAACAGTGGACGGAAGAGAATCCAAACTATACAGAAATGGATTCCATTGAGAACCAAGAATTTATGAAATTGTCGAGCATAGTATTAGGTGGATTTGGAGAGCACGAATCCAAACAGTTTCGCGATAAAATAATAAGAAGCGTGATCAAGGAAGTATTTGTATGTAAAAATTGATAAAACAAAATCTTCATGTTTTATATAATAGCAAAATATGAAGGGTGGAGACGATTATAAACGCAAAACGAAGAAAGACAAGGCACATCGTAATGCAGAAATATATGGAAAATACAGTCCAAAACACGTACGTATGCAAGAAGAATTAATCGAAAAGGGGAAAACGACCAATCAAGATACAAAAGATGGAAAACACGAGAACATAGAAACAAATAAAAAGGAAAAACATAAAAGAGACAAATATAAAAACTAACCTCTATTCAATATAGATGCTGTGGTTTTCAATTCTTATTTTAGTTCTATTTTTGTCGTGGATGTTGATTATGACGGGCGTGGTATATGTGTGCTACGTCATGTTGGTCAATACGTAGAGTTGAGTTTTTATTTATGTTTCTATAATATATGTGGCTGAGAACCTTATATATTATTTCTGTGTTCCTTCCTGGATTCTCTACACAAGAATCCCCGTGTGTCTGTACCACTGTCCCTTGTCCTGTAGTCGGCGAAAACAACATCACCATGGGAAATGGCGGAGCACAAGTGACGTATACCTATAAATTGCACGAAAATATACCGGTGGTTATTTCAGCAAAAGGGACGTTGAACCCACAATCTTTAGACCATGGAAGCGATACCACCTCATGTACACAAAAATATTCCAGAATGTTGGAAGATGACGGCGAACAAACGTGTGATGCGGGGCATATATTGGCGAATCGATTAGGCGGCTATGGAAATGAACCATTGAACATTTTTCCACAAAACTCCAGTATCAATAGAGGTTCCTATGCACAATTCGAGGGGGATATATACGATTGTATGCAATCATCCACCCAAGGATTTTTATCGTGGGAATTTATTTATCCAGGTTCTCAATATACACAACCAACCCATGTAAAATATTCTGCCGCATTCACCGATTCGTCTTGTGGGTCGCTATATCAGGAGTTTTCGAATACGTAAATGTGAAACATACCCAACAATAAAAATAAGAATACAATTATAATCTTTCTATGTTCTCGTTGTTGTGATTTTGAAACTATGTCTTGTCTTAACACAAGTGATAGTTGATTGAAGGGAATGTATAACTCTATGGATGGTATATAGAATGATCATTCGAGAACATAGAAAGATTAATAATATATTTCTATTTACACGGTATTCGGACGCCTTTTCATTGTTTTTCGGGCAGCAATTCGCGATTGTTTCACGCGCGTGGCGAAAGCCCGATTGTTCTCAATTCCGCGTAAAAGTCGCATTTGTTTCTGAGCCTGTTCTTTGGTGGTGCATTTTGCGAAGACCTTTTTGGTTTTTGCGTTGTACACCTTATAACAAGATTTATTTCTCACTTTTCTTGTCTTATATGGCATTCTATACTATAAGACAAGAAAAAAATATTCAAACTAAACCAGATTCGACGTCCATAAAGCGCCGTTATAGACAGCAGCAGTTTGATAAATTCCACTAGAAGATACGGAAACGGCTTGCCACTGTCTGTTTGTGACGTTATTGTCGGCGCTCTGTGCCCAAGTTACACCATAATCAATCGAAATATAAATGGTTCCGCCCTTCACAATGGCGGTTTGATACTGTCCACTAGCGGATACACTAATGCCTTGCCATTGTTTATCGGTAACAACTGCTTCATCTATTTTCGTCCAACTTACGCCATAGTCAATGGATATATAAATTTCACCGGTAACTTCTACGGCGGACTGATATTTACCATCGGAAGACATATCGACACCCATCCAATTGTGATCGTCCCATTCGCGCTCATCATTGGTGTTAATCGCAGTAGTTGTGGTCCAAGTTAATCCATAGTCACTTGAATAATAAATGTTCTCGGATACAACGGTTTGATACATTCCGTTATAAGACATCGTCACTCCGCCGGTTGGAAAACCTAAGACTGAGTGATATAAATCGTGACTATCATCAGTAAATGCAGTCCAGGTGAGTCCATAGTCAGCGGAACGATATAATGCATCACCGGCGGAAATAAGTGTTTGATATTGCCCGTTTAACGAAATAGCAACGAAAAAGTCGGATTGACCATAGGAAAGAACACTGGTCCATGTAGCACCATAATCACTCGATATATAAATATGTTTACCATTACTGGCGGTTTGATATTGTCCAGAAGTAGAAATTGCGACCATATTCGAAATTTCTTGTCCAATGTTTGTAGACACGGTCCAATTAGTACCGTGGTCTGAAGATATATAAATATCACCCAATTCTTCAATAGCGGTCTGATATTTTCCATCGATCGAAATAGACACGCCCAGCCATTTCTGGTTCGGTAACACGCCGGTCGTGACATCCATCCACACCAAACCATAATCTTCTGGATTAAACACATCTGCACTGGTTAATATAAATAAGATGGGAACTGTGTAAGATTGTGTAATATTAGAAGTGGAATAGGTGGTCACTTTTCGCACATTATTCGATGCATCAAAATAATTAATAGTTGAATCGACTGCTTGTAAATTTGTAGGTCCAACATTATTTTTTGGCGAATAGAACTCTTCTTCTATATCGACTTTGATAGTTACTGTGATACCATCGGCCAAATAAATCAAATCATTCGCAATAAACCCATCTTCTATCCCATAACCAGCAGAACCACGATTATCAAAAATATCCGTATCCACAATGTAGCGGAATTTTTCAGATACATTTTCAATGGTGAATGACCCAGATAAATCGGATACATAAGATCCTTCCACATTGAAGTTATTACCATTCATGATACTGTACAATCCACTGATGTCAAATATACCATTATTCAATGTTCGTGCATGTTCTTCGGAAAACAAGCTACCGAACCCAGTGGGTAAACCGAAATATTTCTCCACCGTAGTGTTGAAATCACTATATAATGTACTCATTTTTCCAATGGTAAGAATACTTTCTTGGGTAATCGACTCCAAAAGTTCGGTGGTTGTATAATTCAGTGTATTTGGTGAAAACAATTCACTGCTCGCATCATAGGTAGTTTCAACCACAGTAGAGTTTGCATCATCTTTTTCAATGCCGATTGCAGTATTCAATGAACGAACGCCCAAACGTATTTGTATGGCCGACGAAATATCATATACAGACAATGGATTTTGTTCATTTAAACTGACGTCTAGTAGGTTCTGCTGTATGGTAAATCCGCCAGAGGCATCTAACACAAATAATTTATAAGAATTACAACTGCAGTCTGACATATACTTACAATATAAACAGATAAATTATGACAAATTAGCCAACCTTAATAAAATGGGGGCTTCCGTAGTTGTAGATAATGTGAACAAATTATAACATGGGTCCGTAATAAATGCTTGCTGGTCGACAATGAGTTGCAAAACAATGGTCATTCCAGGGTTTACTAAAACCAAGTCGCCTGCAATAAACCCATCGCTAAGAGAATAAGATAAATCAGATGCAACTGGTCTATTCTCAAACGGATCATCTTGCAAGATATATCCCAAAGACTCGTTTATTTTTTGTAATTCAATCGAACCTGAAAAATTATTGACGGTATCTCCATCCGCATTGACGGACTGTCCATTGATTAATTCAATAAATTTGTCGCTATCAAATATACCATTGCTAATGTCGGTTGCGTCGCTACTTGTTAATAACGATGGAAACAAGTTGCTATAGTAAAAATAATGATTGATATACTGCTTGAAATCACTATATAGCGTTTCAAATTTACCAAGTGAAAATACGTGGGAGGCAGTGAGATTGTTATTAAACTCTTCAAACGTGATAGTGAAAGTATTATTTGGAAATACATTGGTAGCAACATTGAAAGATGTATCTAGGACAGTAACATTGGATGCATCTTTGACCAAACCTAATTTTTCATTGAAAATACGTACATCAAAATCCAATTGAAGCGTTTCGGTTAAATCGAATGTACGTATAGGATTTTCTGCAACCAATGTAATATCGGACAAACTAATATCAATCGCGAAACCACCTGTAGCGTCAATCGCAATCAAATCTTCGGTGATAATCATACCATCGACATATTGGAGTTGGTTAGATAAATCAATTAAATTATTGGAGGGATCGGACATGTTCACTTATATTAGTACTCTAAAATATAAGTGAAATGGTTACAGGTCATAAAGCAACTTGAAATTAAGACAGAATGAAAAATTAGCATTGTTCATATTCAAAACATTACCACGTTCGTCGTAAATGCGTATGCGCAAACGTTGGATATCCACCGGTCCAAAATAATTGCGGGGTTCACTCACAATATTGTAATCATTTTCCATGAGTAAACTAAAATAAGACGCCTTCAATGAAATCCGAGCCAATACGTTTGGGCTCATCACCGAATTTTTAAAGACACTTACAAAATGATTATTGGAACTGTTTTGAAAATCGTCAACGGCTAAATATAGATATCGTGTAGTTGCAGGTTCAATAACAGTATCTCCTGTATAGGTATTTTTATTTCGATATTTACGTTGTGTAAACCCCAAATTCCATCCAAACCGAGAACTTACATCGGTTTTATCACTTTCCTTATTGATGTTTTTGGTAAAATCCAGCGTGATGGTACTGATTGCTGCGGAATAGATACCAGATGGAGCAATCGTCACTTTTCCTGTACCCGATCCAGTAGTAGTAATATCCAATGTAAATTGAATGTATGCAAAGGGATCATTTGCATCGACCAATGCGCCATTCGCGTCACGCGCAGAGATCAACAAATTCAACTTGCTAATTAAATCGTCCGAATTATAATTTCCATCGGGAATAGTAATCACCGTTTCCTTGCTATACAAGTTACCCGATAAGTCTAGGCCAAGGTCTGTAATAGGATAATGGGTGGTATGTACATACAAAAAGTTATTACCAAACGACTCTGATATGGAATAAAAAGACACCGGAAATTCGAGTGAAGATAAATTCATAGACACTACTTTATTGAACTTTACCGGCATTTGCATTGTGAAATCTGAGCTGGTTGTATAATAAAAATTGTCTCGAAATTTCGTATCAATGTTCAGGCATTTGGTAATAACACGCGTCTTCAATGGGTTCATATTTCCAGGCAGAAATTCACTTGGACTGGAATGAACATACTGTGTTACTGGTCGCTCTATCAATTCATTCTGTCTGGAAGAATGATCTTCTGGAATATAGGGGGTTTCTGTGGTATCTAGTTTATAATTTTGAGGAATAGTGGTAGGTTTCTTCGCTATTTCCTTTTTGCATTTGAACGCAACAATTTTTTGTTTGACATTTTCCACAAAGTTAATGAAATCACTACAAAATTTTTTACTGATGTTGGGATTGCTTGTAAATTTATGTTGGATAGTGTACGCAACTTGTTCAATGTCGCTCGGAGAATATGATTTTTGTTTATCTAATTGAAAAAAATTAAGCAAATCATTGTTACTGTAATTTTGAATATCTAAATCAAAATCGTCCATTCTTATAATGTTATATCATATTTTTATTAGGTTTTATATAAGAACATTTAGTTTATTGTGTATTCAGATAAAATGTAACCATAGATATATACGTAAATAGAATGTCGTTGGCTGTTTTAAAAAGAAAATCACAAGCAAAATATAACAACATGAGCGCAAATAGTACGAGTGGATTTTCATTGAACGGAACGCACAGAAACCAGGGATATGTAGGTCAAACCAGTTTATCGCGAACCATTATTCACACTCCCCACAAAGGTCCCACCCCCAAAGGACACGGTGGTTGTTGTGGTGCTTATCCGGTCAATATAATTAAAGAGAGTACATCTTGCTCCACAGAAGACGCAAGTGTAGTGAAATCAAGTTCGATCAATACCCACGGTTTGATTGATACCAAATACAAATGGACACCTCAATACAATCACGTAAAACCTGATAGTAATCAAAACAATGGATACCAAAGCATTCATACTACCAATCTAGCGCAAAAAGAGATTGATTGCTGTGCGCAAATTGACGCTTCGTCGAACCAAGTAAATGTGAGTTCTCATATTAATTTGGCGAACGGATCTTGTGTGATTACTCAGTCAGAGAGTGATTTTGTGGCCATTCCTCAAAGTCAATACTTATCTACATTGAAAAAGGGTTGCATTGATAACAATGATAAGCCACAATCGAGCATTAATAGAACACCTTTGTCTGGAAACTAAAGAGTATACAAAATTGAACTGTAATAAACACAACCTTTGAATAATATCAATCAATAATATGGATACCGAAGAACAAATGCAACAAGCGTATTTGGATGCATTAACCGAAAAAGAAAGAAAAGGGTATGAAATAGCTAAATCCCACCTAGGAATGTCTTTCGATTTGAAAAAAAGCATTGGTTATTTGGAATGGAAGACAAAAAACCAATTGTCGTAAATTCGCAGCATAGAAACAATAAAAACAAATCACGTTTTTATTGTTATGACCATCCAATAATTTAGAATGTGTACACGTTATTATCAGTATATATTCTATATAGATGTCTTCGAGCGATTATATCGCGATCAAAAAATTAAAAGAATTAAAGAGTTCATGCGAGACGGATGAACTGGGAGAACCTCTATCAGAAAGTTGGTATAACGTGCCTGTAACAAGCGATTGTGATTGCACTGTTGTTTTAGGAACAGGACCTACTGGTTCTACCGGCAACATAGGTCCAATTGGATATACAGGACCTACTGGTGTTATGGGTCCTACAGGACCTACAGACGGAGGAGTGATTTCTATTTTTGCAGAAAGCCGCGGATTTGACCTGAGTAGCGGAAGCGGATTTTCTTTTTCATATGGAAGTGGGAACACAAATTCAGGTACATATGGAATTAAAATGGGTGTCGACTGCAGTTTAAACTATGTTGGCGTACAAGTATCAGAAAGCCCCGACGTAAGCGGTGTAATACAAGTATGGAAAAATAATACATATAGTGGTATCCAGTTATCAGGTCTTGATTTATCGGGTTCTTTATCCGATTTAAGTTTGAACATCGCAGTAGGAGATTACATAAATTTGAAATGCACCGATGGAAGTGGCGGTGGCGTTGTAAGTGCATCGTTATGGTTTTTAACACAAGGTGTAGTTGGTCCTCAAGGCGTTACTGGTTATACTGGACCTACAGGAAATACTGGATACACCGGTTATACTGGCGTTACTGGTTATACTGGACCTACTGGTAATATTGGACCTATCGGCTATACTGGATATACCGGAAATACCGGACCGATCGGTAATCTCGGCCCTGCTGGACCTACAGGAAATACCGGACCGACCGGTTATACTGGTTATACTGGTTATACTGGTTATACTGGTTATACTGGTCCAACAGGAATGACTGGTCCCACAGGATACACTGGTCTGATGGGTCCTGTTGGAATGCAAGGCGTTACCGGACCCACCGGACCTACGGGTTATACTGGCTACACGGGTTATACGGGCTACACAGGCTATACTGGTGTTACGGGCTACACCGGTTATACGGGCTACACCGGTTATACGGGCTACACAGGCTATACTGGTGTTACGGGCTACACCGGTTATACGGGCTACACGGGTTATACGGGCTACACAGGCTATACTGGTGTTACGGGCTACACCGGTTATACGGGCTACACCGGTTATACGGGCTACACAGGCTATACTGGATATACAGGTGTTACAGGTTATACAGGTTATACAGGTTATACAGGTTATACAGGATACACAGGTTATACTGGATACACAGGTTATACTGGATACACAGGTTATACTGGATACACAGGTTATACTGGATACACAGGTTATACTGGATACACAGGTTATACTGGATATACTGGATACACAGGTTATACGGGTCCCACCGGGTCTACAGGTTATACAGGTTATACAGGTTATACAGGTTATACGGGATACACCGGCCCAACTGGTCCCACCGGTTCTACTGGTTATACTGGTTATACGGGATATACTGGTTATACGGGATATACTGGTTATACGGGATATACTGGTTATACTGGTTATACTGGTTATACGGGATATACTGGTTATACCGGTCACACAGGTCCTACCGGTTCCACAGGCTATACCGGATACACTGGTTATACGGGTTATACCGGTCCTACCGGTCCTACCGGTTCCACAGGCTATACCGGATACACTGGTTACACCGGATACACCGGTCACACAGGTCCTACCGGTTCCACTGGTTATACTGGTTATACTGGTTATACTGGTTATACGGGTCCTACCGGTTCCACGGGTTATACGGGTCCTACCGGTTATACGGGTCCTACCGGTTCCACTGGTCCTACCGGTTCCACTGGTCCTACCGGTTCCACTGGCTACACTGGTTATACCGGATACACCGGACCTACTGGTCCTACCGGTTCCACTGGCTACACCGGATACACTGGTTATACAGGATATACTGGATATACTGGATATACAGGATATACTGGATATACTGGATATACAGGATATACTGGATATACTGGATATACTGGATATACTGGAGCAATTGGACCACCAGGTGTAATGGGTGCAGGAACAATTGACGGTAGTTTGAATATTCTTGCAGATTTATCAGTGAATGGACTCACTCGATTAAGTGGAGATGTAGACATGTTTTCATCATTAACAGTATCCGGACAGGCAAATTTCTTAGATGACGTTTCATTGAATAATAATGTAGACGTGTGTGGTAATTTTTATGCACAATATCCTATAAATTCTATTCCATCTGACGCCATATCTGGATATATTGAAATAGATCCAAATGTAGATATATCCTTGAATGCGAATTTGTTTGTGGGAAGTGATATATCCTTGAATGGAAATGCATTTATAAATGGGGAATTGCTAATCAACTCTGCGCTCACGGCGAATAGTAATGCTACATTTGAAAATATAATCACTGCTAACGACAATGTAATTATGACAAATGATTTGTCTTTGAATGGAAAGTTGAATATGAACGGAGATGCATCATTCAATAACGGAATTTTTGTAAACAATCTCATTACTGTGTCTGGAGGAATTCTTCCCACGACTGCATTAGCGTATGATATTGGAAGCGAGGAATACCCATTCAGAGACTTATATTTTAGTACAGGGTCAATTAATTTTATAAGTGAAGATGGTAACAAAACGAAATTGTCTATCAACAATGGCGCTGTCGAAACGGAGACGACGGATTCGGGAGGTCAATCTGTCGGGTTGGATGTGACCCCAATCAACATACTCAATCAGCAAGTGGTCATTAACAAAGATAGTGCAGCAGCACAAGCAAACCTAGACGTTTCGGGTAATGTGCAAATTAGTCAAGAGTTAAAAGTGAATGAAATATTTGCGAAAGACACTACCATTACCATAGGAAACGATGCATCGCTCAATTCCACCCTTTCGGTAGGCGGAGCAGCAACGATGGACTCCACATTACAAGTAGACAAAGCAACCACTTTATCATCCACTTTAAATGTATCAAATGCAACAATCTTAGTCTCTACATTGGAAGTCCAAAACGATACCTCGCTTAATGCTGCCGTTTCAGTAGGCGGAGCAGCAACCATGGACTCCACATTACAAGTAGACAAAGCAACCACTTTATCATCCACATTGAATGTATCAAATGCAACAATCTTAGTCTCTACATTGGAAGTACAAAATGATGCTTCGTTGAATACTGCTTTGTCTGTTGGTGGCGCAACCACTTTATTATCCACTTTACAAGTAGACAAAGCAACAACTTTATCATCCACATTGAATGTATCAAATGCAACAATCTTAGTCTCTACATTGGAAGTGCAACGTGATACATCGCTTAATACTATCCTTTCAGTAGGTGGAGCAGTAACCATGGACTCCACATTACGAGTAGACAACGCAACTACCCTATTATCCACATTAAATGTATCGAATGCAACAATCTTGGCCTCTACTTTGGAAGTGCAAAACGATGCTTCGTTGAATACTGCTTTGTCTGTTGGTGGGTCCGTTATCCTGGGTTCCACATTACAAGTAGAGAGGGGTACCACCCTATCTTCCACATTGAATGTATCAAATGCAACTACATTATCTTCCACATTGGAAGTTCAAAATGACGTATCTTTTAATACTGTTGTCTCGATTGGCGGAGCTACAACTATATCATCTACGTTACAGGTAGACAATGGAACCACCTTATCTTCCACATTGGAAGTGCAAAAAGATGTATCTTTGAATACTGCTTTGTCTGTTGGCGGACACGTAACTCTGGGTTCTACATTAAATGTATCGAATGCAACAATCTTGGCCTCTACTTTGGAAGTGCAAAAAGATGTATCTTTGAATACTGCTTTGTCTGTCGGTGGGTCCGTCATCCTGGGTTCCACATTACAAGTAGACAAGGGTACCACCCTATTATCCACATTAAATGTATCGAATGCAACAATCTTGGCCTCTACGTTGGAAGTGCAAAACGATGCTTCGTTGAATACTGCTCTATCGGTCAATGGTGCAACCACATTGAATTCGTCATTGACTGTATCGGGAACATCTTCAATGAATTCCACGTTGAATGTAAATAATGCGACAACATTGGGTTCTACGCTGATTGTTACTCGAGATACCACTCTTTCATCCACATTAGATGTTACGAATGCGACGATCCTTGCATCAACATTAGAAGTCCAAAACGATGTATCATTGAATACTGCTCTTTCGGTCGGTGGTCCTACCACATTGAATTCTACAATAGAAGTGAACGGGGACATTTCATTCAACGGTAATTTGTATATAGAAGGAATAACCACGATTTCAGGTGATATTATACCATCTATTGGAAATACTTATTCACTTGGAAGCGAAGCAAAACCATTTTCTGGGTTATATATTAGTAATAATACGATTAACTTTACAGGTGCTGATGCAGAAAACGCTGGTTCATTATCATTTAATGCAGGTGGATTAGAAGTTCAAGCTAGCAACGAAGTCGAAGTGCAGCAAATGTTATCTGTGGTGAACAACAAGGTAGCCATCGGTAAACCAAGTAAAAATGCGATTACCAATTTGGATATTTCTGGAACGGTATTGGTTACAGACGATATGTCTCTCAATGCAAATTTGTCCGTGGGTGGAAATGTATCTATTAATCAAGATGTAGATGTGTCTGGAAATATGATTGTAGAAGGAAATGCATCTATTCGAGGAGACTTCACAATTGATGGAAACCTAGCGGTGTTCCAAACAAAAGAAACGACAACAATTAATACAACAGTGAACAATTATGAAATCGTTATTACTAACGATTTGTCTTTGAATGGAAGTTTATATGCAAGTGGAGATGTATCTCTTAATGGAACTGTTGCATTGAATTCCACATTGGAAGTTCAAAAAGCTACTACATTAGTATCCACATTGGAAGTTCAAAACGACGTTTCCATGAATACCGCATTGTCTGTTAATGGTAATACCTCTCTTTCTTCCACATTGCAAGTTGACAAAGCAACTACGTTAAATTCCACATTGAATGTAACAGGCGCGACAACATTGTCTTCTCGACTAGAAGTTAATGGGGATGTTTCATTAAATGCGACATTGGTGGTTGGAAACGACGTTTCATTCAACACTGCTCTTTCGGTCGGCGGAGCCGTTACCATGGATAGCACATTGCGAGTGGACCTGGGAACAACTCTTTCATCTACATTGAATGTAACAAAGGCAACCACATTATCTTCCACATTGGAAGTGCAACACGACGTTTCATTCAACACTGCTCTTTCGGTCGGCGGAGCCATTACCACGGATAGCACATTGCAAGTGGATCTGGGAACAACTCTTTCGTCTACATTGAATGTATCAAATGCAACCACATTATCTTCCATATTGGAAGTGCAAAACGACGTATCATTCAACACTGTTCTTTCGGTCGGCGGAGCCGTTACCATGGATAGCACATTGCAAGTGGACCTGGGAACAATTCTTTCGTCTACATTGAATGTATCAAAGGCAACCACATTATCTTCCATATTGGAAGTGCAAAACGATGTTTCATTCAATACTGTTCTTTCGGTCGGCGGAGCCGTTACCATGGATAGCACATTGCAAGTGGACCTGGGAACAACTCTTTCATCTACATTGAATGTATCAAAGGCAACCACATTATCTTCCATATTGGAAGTGCAAAACGACGTATCATTCAATACTGTTCTTTCGGTCGGCGGAGCCGTTACCATGGATAGCACATTGCAAGTGGACCTGGGAACAACTCTTTCATCTACATTGAATGTATCAAAGGCAACCACATTATCTTCCATATTGGAAGTGCAAAACGACGTATCATTCAATACTGTTCTTTCGGTCGGCGGAGCCGTTACCATGGATAGCACATTGCAAGTGGACCTGGGAACAACTCTTTCGTCTACATTGAATGTATCAAAGGCAACCACATTATCTTCCATATTGGAAGTGCAAAACGACGTATCATTCAACACTGCTCTTTCGGTCGGCGGAGCCGTTACCATGGATAGCACATTGCAAGTGGACCTGGGAACAACTCTTTCGTCTACATTGAATGTATCAAAGGCAACCACATTATCTTCCATATTGGAAGTGCAAAACGACGTATCATTCAACACTGCTCTTTCGGTCGGCGGAGCCGTTACCATGGATAGCACATTGCAAGTGGACCTGGGAACAACTCTTTCATCTACATTGAATGTATCAAAGGCAACCACATTATCTTCCACATTGGAAGTGCAAAACGATGTTTCATTCAACACTGCTCTTTCGGTCGGCGGAGCCGTTACCATGGATAGCACATTGCAAGTGGACCTGGGAACAACTCTTTCATCTACATTGAATGTAACAAAGGCAACCACATTATCTTCCACATTGGAAGTGCAAAACGATGTTTCATTCAACACTGCTCTTTCGGTCGGCGGAGCCGTTACCACGGATAGCACATTGCAAGTGGACCTGGGAACAACTCTTTCATCTACATTGAATGTATCAAAGGCAACCACATTATCTTCCACATTGGAAGTGCAAAACGATGTTTCATTCAACACTGCTCTTTCGGTCGGCGGAGCCGTTACCATGGATAGCACATTGCAAGTGGACCTGGGAACAACTCTTTCATCTACATTGAATGTAACAAAGGCAACCACATTATCTTCCACATTGGAAGTGCAAAACGATGTTTCATTCAACACTGCTCTTTCGGTCGGCGGAGCCGTTACCACGGATAGCACGTTGCAAGTGGACCTGGGAACAACTCTTTCGTCTACATTGAATGTAACAAAGGCAACCACATTATCTTCCACATTGGAAGTGCAACACGACGTTTCATTCAATACTGTTCTTTCGGTCGGCGGTGCGGTATATATGAATTCAACGTTAGACGTTTCACAAGACGTATCATTCAATAGTAATGTGTATGTGGAAGGAACAATTACATTATCCGGCGATTTGCTTCCTCTACACGGAAATGTATCCAATTTGGGTAGTGCAGAAAAACCATTTGGAAGTTTGTTTATTAGTAATAATACAATTAACTTTGCTGGTGCGGATGCAGAAGATGCAGGTTCATTATCCTTCAGTCAAGGTGGAATAGAAGTGCAAGCAAGTGGTGAAGAAGAAGTTCAGCAATTATTATCGGTAGTAGATAATAAAGTTGCTATAGGTAAAGCAAGCAAGAATGCAATCGCAAATATGGATATTTCTGGTACAGTGCTGGTAACAGGTGACGTATCTATGAATACAGCTTTATCAGTCGGTGGAGCAACTACATTAAGTTCCACCTTGAATGTGACCAATGCAACTACATTAAGTTCCACCTTGAATGTGACCAAAGCAACTACATTAAGTTCCACCTTGAATGTGACCAAAGCAACTACATTAAGTTCCACCTTGAATGTGACCAAAGCAACTACATTAAGTTCCACCTTGAATGTGACCAAAGCAACTACATTAAGTTCCACCTTGAATGTGACCAACGCAACTACATTAAGTTCCTCCTTGAATGTGTCCAAAGCAACTACATTAAGTTCCTCCTTGAATGTGTCCAAAGCAACTACATTAAGTTCCTCCTTGAATGTGTCCAAAGCAACTATATTAAATTCCACATTATATGTCAACGGATTAGTAACTCTCACTAGTAACCTCAATACTCCTGGTGTTGTAAACGCAAGTGGATATCCATGTCAATTAGGAAAAACCATAATTGGATATACGACTAGTACTGATACTATTCAGTTCTCTCATGTAAATAGTGGTAGTTCTAACCAAGTAGCTCTTTTACAAAATGGGTCTGGTATGACCAGTCTACAATCTAAGTCTGGGCAGCCAATCAACTTTAGAATAAGCGATGACGACAAGGCACAAATTACATCAGATGGCGATGCTATTTTCTATCACAACGTGGATATTACAAAAGCAACCACATTAAGTTCCACCTTGAATGTGACCAATGCAACTACATTAAGTTCCTCCTTGAATGTGACCAAAGCAACTACATTAAGTTCCTCCTTGAATGTGACCAAAGCAACTACATTAAGTTCCTCCTTGAATGTGACCAAAGCAACTACATTAAGTTCCTCATTGAATGTGACCAATGCAACTACATTAAGTTCCTCCTTGAATGTGACCAAAGCAACTACATTAAGTTCCTCCTTGAATGTGACCAATGCAACTACATTAAGTTCCACCTTGAATGTGACCAAAGCAACTACATTAAGTTCCACCTTGAATGTGACCAAAGCAACTACATTAAGTTCCTCATTGAATGTGACCAATGCAACTACATTAAGTTCCTCCTTGAATGTGACCAAAGCAACTACATTAAGTTCCTCCTTGAATGTGACCAAAGCAACTACATTAAGTTCCTCCTTGAATGTGACCAATGCAACTACATTAAGTTCCTCCTTGAATGTGACCAAAGCAACTACATTAAGTTCCTCCTTGAATGTGACCAAAGCAACTACATTAAGTTCCTCCTTGAATGTGACCAATGCAACTACATTAAGTTCCACCTTGAATGTGACCAAAGCAACTACATTAAGTTCCTCCTTGAATGTGACCAAAGCAACCACATTAAGTTCCACCTTGAATGTGACCAAAGCAACCACATTAAGTTCCACCTTGAATGTGACCAAAGCAACCACATTAAGTTCCACATTAACAGTTCAAAATGATGCTTCTTTGAACACTGCGTTATCCGTTGGCGGTCCGAGTACATTTAATTCGACAATGCAAATAGTTGGAGATGTAAGCTTGAACAGCGATTTAGAGGTAAGTGGAACAACAATTGTATATGTAATCAATAGTACACAAACAATCCAATTCTAAAAAAATAGTAACATATAAATAATTTCATCACGTTATAAAATTATTTATACACTCACCACAATATTGTTCTTATAATCTTTGTAGTTCATTACCTGTTTTTGCAGCGTAGTTTCTTGATCCAGTGCGTCCAACAATCCAGAAGTAAAACTGATTCTATTTTGCTTAATTTGGGGAGGAACTTTCAAGAACGACATATTGCACATTTTTCCCATATGAACAAAACAGTTTCTATATTTGGGAATCTCCTCCTTCTTCTCCTTCTTCTCCTCCTCCTTCTTCTCCTCCTCCTTCTTCTCCTCCTCCTTCTTCTCCTCCTCCTTCTTCTTCCGTTTTAAAAAAGGCGCATCTTTGATTTTGGCCTTGAAGTCATCACTTTCCTGCTTCTTCTCTTTCGACAATTCTTTTTTGTCTTGTTCCGAATGAATTTTAATGAGAGGAGAAGTTTGTTTAATATCTTGATTATCAAAGAAGAAGTCATAACAACGAAATGTAATCACATATTTCATTGCAACTGCATTGAGAACAGGATAAGGTATACTCGAATTATCACTGTAATATGCAAAACCAAATTTATATGGGTCATAATACATAACAATGTTTCCGCGAGGAGTATTTTCAAATAACAGACGAGTTTTCCAAGTGCTTTCCGTCGCATTATTCGCATCGCGCAAGTTATCAATCAATATTTTTTTATTATAAAAGTCGACTGCAATATTTTGATTACGTTCTTTTTCATTATATTTCTCGGAAAACGTCGAAAATCTGGTCACGTGTTTTTCTGCATATAGTTCAATTTCTGTTTTGAGTTTTTCGGGTGGAAACAAATAGTGATGAACTTTGGTATACAATATCTTCGAAATAGGATAAGTAAAAGAAGCAAATGAAAAAATGAGTAAAGGTGTTTGTTGTTTTTTTAAATAATAAAGAATTTGTGAAAATTGTATCATAGATGTGATTTACACGTGAATATACTTATATCCAATCAAACCATTTATATTGTTTTGTTTTTATTTTTCTTCTTCAACTTGCATTCGGCGCACTTCCATCAATTCAGTTATCTCTTTTTCCAAATTGTTCACTTCATGAATTTCATATGTTTTGCTTGCATTGTTCGGATGAAGACATACCAAACACATCTTGGTTATTTTTTTCCCATATTTCGACTCCAAAATATATTTATACAGATTCAATTGCAGTGAATAATGCCAGAAATTCTTATCTGGAAAATGAGAAATGCAAGACGTGGTTGCGAACTTTGCGAATCTCGGATTATCAAAATCATATTCAATATTCTTACTGCGCTTCCAATCATATATTTCGAGATCGCCTTTATTGTTCTCAAAGACCATATCAATAGAACCAGAAAATTTCAACTCTTCGTGGAAGACCATCCACTCTGTTCTATACGGAGTTAACTTTTCCTGATAATCGTCAACAAAACGAAGGAAATAATCGTATTCAATGCTTCCATTGTGTTTAACGTCCATATCATTATAATAACATTCAATGTTATAATGCATTTTTGTTCCGGCTTCGGCTGCTTCATTTGAACTCCATAATATTCTAATTTCGTCTTCTGTTTTTTGATAATATTTGTATGTAGGATCGTTCAATCTCTTGGGGTTATTCATCACTTTTTGTAAAACTGCTTCTATATCAAACTTGGAGAAGTGACTATGATTCCATGTGGTGACCGAAGTATATGTACCACGTTCACCAAGAACGGTATAAATATGTGGTCCTTCTTCAAACGAAATATCGTCATCGCGAGGATGAGGGTTCTTCTTCGCCAAATAATCAGGAACGGGACCGAGCGACATAGTATTGTATATAAAAAACATATACAATAATATTCATATCAATTTTCTATAACTGGTCGACTAGTCATCTCCGATGCTTGTTAATTGTGAACATATTTGTTGCTTGATTTTGCGCTTACATAACTTATCGTCACTCAAAATTTTCCGATAATACAAAGAAAACAACTCTTCATCTCGATCTACTGTTTCTTTGTTGTTTTCGCACCAAATGCGGAATTGGTTATGAAATTCATTGGTGACCAGTCGAATGTATTTTTCCAAATCATCATTCGTTGCTATTCTCCACGCACACTTATCGTCATCTGTTTCGTATACATACATATTATGTTGCTTATTAGGATAATATTGAACCGGCGCACAACTCTGGTCTTGCATTTCACCAAACACATCTTGAAACAGTGATTGTATGCCGAACGACAAGGTATTTTCTAATACGCTGTGTAAATGATGTTTGATTTCTGGAAGCATGTATTTTCTCAACCATTGTGAAAACACAAGGTCGGGCTTTACATTTTTCAAGATAGAAAGAGGATTATTTTGTTTGTTTGTACGCTGTTTTAAATTGGTATTCTCCTTTTCGAGTTTCTGAATGCGGTGAGCCAGATCTTGAACCAAGGAATACATATCTTTCATAGTTGGAACAGGTCCATCGTTGTCTATCACGTCTGTATTTTCTTTGTTCGACTTGTAAAAGAATTCACACACACTTGCATGTTTTTCGTAATTATGCTTTAATATATACGATTTAGTGCAGTAATTACATGAATAATTCGAAGAAGACGACATGGGAAGGAGGGTTATTACGTTGAATTGAATGTTAATCATAGTATATTTTTATAATATAGTTGAAATCAATTTTGTTATGAAACTATTATTTAGTGCTAATAAAACTCAGCATGTTATTAACCCCCAAAAATACCCTCGCCCCAAAAGTATGATAGCAACAGAAGATTTGAAAATGAATATGATAGACCGTTTAAAAAACACAAAAACATGTACAAGTTGTGGTAAAAATAAAGTCTACTGAATTTATATAATGTTCAAAAAGATTATTTCTAATCGCCGCGTGGCCACCATCGCCATTTCTGTATTGTCCTTGTTTGCTATTACCATGGCTTTGCGCAGTGTTGGTTTGTACGAAGGTATGAAAAACAAGGAGGGAATGGGATGCAAGAAAGAGAGTATGAAAAACAAGGAGGGAATGGAACATAGCGAGGAAGAGGAAGAGAAGAAGGAAATCGAAGGAAATCAGAATATGAAATCCACCAAAGTGACCAAACCTTTTGTTCCACAATAAATATTTATATAATCGTATTATATTATATAAAGGTCATTATGAGTGATTGTTTTAACAGAAATGATATATTTATGCAACCAAAAACGGAACAATACGGAAGTCATATGATCATGACAAACGTCCATAAACCAAACAAAACAAAGTATATTAATGTGGATACAAGATTTAGAGAAGATTATGCTTCCAGAGACCCCTATCCTTTATCCAAATGTGCCGCGGCAGTTTGTGGTGAAACGGCAACCCCCAACCCATCTTTCAATTATACAAAGGAAGTAAACCACAATATTTATATTCCTGAACGCATCAATGAAGTGAAATCCATGAAAGTAAAAAGTGTGGAAATCCCTTGTACATTCTATAATGTTTCTCATGCCATTGGTAACAATAGTTTCAAAATTATCAACAATACAGTTGCATTCGACGCAAGCAACAATGAGAATGTTAATGTTGCTACTGAAGATGATGTAACTACTGAAAATTCGGTGAACCCAAGTGTGACGTTTATGGGTGCTGCAGATGCGAGCGGAAATGCAAATTTGACCTTTTACGAAGATACGATTGTTGTCCCTGATGGACAATATACAGCCACTCAGTTGAAAGATGCGATTAATACTCGAATCGCTTTGCTTGACCGAATAAATCAAGCTGGTGATCCAATTACCACAGCGGATACTGAAGATTTGGTATTTGATATTTCTTCTACCACTCTCGGGACGAAGACCTTTATTTACTCCAAGGGTTCTACCATGACGGTTGATTTCTCGGCAGATGACGAGGGTGTATCCAATATTCAAAGTTTTACCAGTAGTTTAGGATGGATGTTAGGATTCAGAAGTGCGAGTGTTTCCGTAGAATACGACTTGTTATCTGATACTGGTTATGCAGCAAACGCAGGTGTAAGTGGTTATGGACCATCCGGACAACCGGTTGTAAATGCAACTTCTGTAGTGAATATGAACGTTCCTCGTTATTTGTATCTTGCTGTAGATGAATTCAACAACAAAGGAAACCAATCTTCTTTTATTACCCCATTAACCAACTCAATGATAAATAAAAATATCATTGGACGCATTTCTATCGATAATAAGAAGTACGGTTTCGGAAATCTATTAATTGCGAGTCTTGAAAACGGATTGCTTCACAGCGATACGCGACAATATACAGGAAAAACTGATTTATTCAAGTTGAACGTGAAATTGTTGTATGAAAATGGAAACATAGTTTCTTTGAATGGAACCGATTTCTCATTTCTTTTGGAAGTTGAACATGAATAAAATACAATGTACAAAATTGATAACAAGAATTTTATAGCCATCATTCGCAAATAATTAACATGAGTTTTCAAATTATGAAATTGGAAGAATTTGCTTATAAAATAGACGAAGAAGAACAATTATCTTCGTCTATTAAACGAGTATCACTCAATAAACAAATAAATGTCCCAGAGCATATGCTACGGGGATTATCAAATGAACAACAAATCGCGATCGAAAAATTCGCAAATAGAGAAAATATCTTATTGACTGGACCTGCAGGGACGGGAAAAACATTCTTGATACAGCGATTATATGAACTCGCGCAAATGAATTATGCAAAGAAAATAGCAGTATGTGCAATGACCGGTTGTGCGTCTTTATTATTGCAATGTAATGCAAAAACACTCCATTCTTGGAGCGGTATAAAGTTAGCAAAAGGTTCGAAAAACGATGTAGTCAAATCTGTTATACATAATAAATTCGCATTGAAATCGTGGAAGAATGCGCAAGTTATTGTATTGGACGAGGTAAGTATGCTGTCCAAAAAAGTGTTTGAGATTATTGAAGAAATTGGTAGACAGGTCAAACATAACGATCTACCATTTGGAGGCATGCAAGTGGTGTTTATTGGCGATTTCTTCCAGTTGCCTCCTATTGGTTCACATAGCGAACCAGATACGGGTAAGTTTTGTTTCGAATCACCCATTTGGTATGATGTATTCAAACCAGAAAATCACATTGAATTAAAAACCATTTTCAGACAACAAGACCCTATTTATATTGGTATTCTTCAAGAAATTCGCAAAGGTGAAATTAGTCAAGCATCGATAGACATCTTGACCAAATATGTAAAAAGAGAACACAACGAAACACAAGAAAAAACGCCAACAAAACTCTTTCCAAATCGCGTAAAAACTGATTTGACGAATTCAACAATGTATTCCAAGATAAAGGAAGAAGAAATCATATACAATATCGACGTCATGACGAATTGTATTGTAAAAATGGATAATACGAAGACCTTCACAAAAGACGAAATAACCAAAATAAAGAATGCGAAACCAAAAGAGCTGGAAATGGAAGCACAATATTTGTCTACAAATTGTCCATGTCAGCTTTTGTTGCGTCTCAAGAAAGGATGCTTGGTAATGTGTACAGTCAATTTAGATATGAACGCCGGCATTTGCAACGGTTCACAAGGAGTGGTTGTAGATTTTGCGACGAGAGATACCATTAAAATACCAATTGTTCGATTTTCAAATGGTGTAGTGCGGGAAATTGGTCGTCATTATTGGCAATCTGAAGATATTCCTTGTGTAGCTGTGGGTCAATATCCTCTCGTTTTAGCATGGGCACTCACCATTCATAAAATCCAAGGAACCACGCTCACCAACGCAGAGATTGATATTGGGAATAGAATTTTCGAATATGGTCAAAGTTATGTCGCTCTTTCGCGAGTAAAATCATTGGACGGTCTTTATTTATCCGAATTCAATCCAGAGCGAATCGGAGCCAATCCAACGGTTATTGAATTTTATAAAAAAATACAAGAAACATCATCTAATATAAACAGCATATTTACAAAAGTCGAAATTTCGCCTACCATAAACAGTGACCCATAACAATCATCTTGTCAAAATAAATAGGCATATATTTTTATTGTCATCCATTTAGTATAGTTGATGCTATTGAAAAATGACAGTTTTAGAAAAAATTAAGTTGAAACTACGAGTAAGAAAAAAAACAAGTCAACAATACGCTATACAAGAATTGTTCTTCTATATAATCAAGAATTGGAAAACAAAAGAATAAAACGACAACATAAATTTATAAGAATATTATAACTAGGTAAAAATGTCTTCTTCTTGGAAATCATACGGAGGTATTTATAAAACACACAAAATAAATAATTTGGGGGTAGGAACCATTGTTACCGACAGAATAATCGTACGTAAACAAAATCTAGCGGTACAAGTTATTGAGGATAATCTAGTAGTTGATGGTTATCAAGAAACAAAAGGTAATGTATTGGCTACACAAAATACTGTAGCGATTAGTAATGTATTTGCAGGAAACAGTGTATTTATAGACAATCGATTATTGTTTATCAATAATCTGGTAAACGACAGTATAGTTGATGGTACTCCAACATACAATAATGCATCAGAACCCATTTTAACACTACCAGATAAATATCAAAATACATACAATTACATCGGAGGCAATGCAACATCTATTGGTATCGGCACAGATGCTCCGCGCAAATTTTTTGAAGTATATGAAAACAATAACATTGTAAGTGCATCCGATATGAATACGGAGGCTACCTTGTTCTCGGTGAGAAGCCATCGTAACATAACAAACTCTGTTCTTATTTCAAATCAAGATATATATAGTGCAGGTGTAAAAGCAAAAGCGAACGGAAACAACGCATCACTTGAATTCCATGCTAGTGATATCAGTGCAAATGGAAACGCCATTGCGACATTAGAAAACGCGGGGTCCAATTTTAACATTTCCAACAATACAGCTACCGGTGATATTTTTATTGACGCTATGACGGTTTATTTACAAAGCAACGGAACAACCAAAATTGACGTGAGCGATAACGTGATTATGTCTACGCAACTGTCTATCTCCAATACAAATGTATCCAACAGTTATTTGAAAGAATATTATATTGATGCAAGTTCGAATTATGAAACGACGAATGGGCTTGTATTGAATGCGTCAGATGCATCGGCAAATATTTTCCAAAGTTTCGTAAATACAAACAACAAGGGATTATTAATCGGTGGAGGCGGTTTCGCAGAAGACAATTCCATTTCAACAGGGACAATGGGTTTATTCAGCGATAACAATTCCAGTTCGGATTCTTCATTTGTACCAATCATGACTATTTGTGAAGGCACCAGCAAAGTTCGAAACAGAACGACCATGGGCATTAATACTTATTCGCCCGATACAAATAATTATACATTGGACATTAATGGAAAAACGCGAATTGGTCATGCAGAAACCCATATTCGCGTGAAACCTGAATTTGTCGTAAAGAGCATGAGTTTTTCGAAAGAGACTCCTAGTTATGGAATGGTGGTTGGAGGGATTGTTACTGACGCAGCTCTAATCTACGATCTATCTTATGCTGCGTTTGTTACAGAAAATGGAGGTGAAGATTGGACAAGAAAAGAGGTGCTAGGTGATGGAGAAATACGTACTTATGATACGGACACAAACAGTTTAAGCGTTCATGTTTCTGGAACATCATACGCATATATATTGGTCAACCGTTATGGCTCTCTTGATGACTTATTTCTGTATACTGCAGACAAAGGAACATCTTGGACGCGCATTCAGAGTGCATTGAACTTGAACTACAACAATATCTTCGGTCATTTTGATACGAGTCATAATATATTCGCGAGTTCTAGCGACAATGATAAATTCTTATATTATTACACTGTGAAATCCGGAAATAATGTCTTTTCCACAGACATATCTAATGCATATATTACCAACCATTTCATAGAACATATTGCAGGACTAAACAGCAACACGATCTATTCGACTGGACAACATCTCACCGATTCATCTGGTGTAATTGGTAAATATGTATTTGATGCATCAAATGGTGGAACCACTACATACGAAAAGTCGTTTGCGGGTCCTACTACATTCAATCACATTGCAGTCTATGATGAAAACAATGCAGTTGCAGTAGGTAACAATTACATTGCATATACAAGCAATGGAGGTGGAGTAGATGGGTCAGGATGGAATTTAATTTCGAATACTGGTTTCAACTTACATAACGTATATTTATCAAGTTCACAATACGGCATTGCAATCGGCTCTGGTGTGATGGTATATTCAACAAATAATTATGCAACATGGGAACACGTTCCAGATCGTTTACTCGATTCATTTGGTATGAAAAACAGGTTAATGAACAATTTAGATGCAAACAGTCGTTTGACCATGTCAACAAGTGAAATCATGTTTATTAGTCATGCGATAGGAAATGTATCGAGTGATATTCTGTACAATTACATACCTACGTTTTTCAATGAAAATGCAAGCGTCATGGATGTATCTGGAGCGGTTCAAATCACAGGTACATTAGCTGCTACTTCAATAACAAGCGATACAATGAATGCTACTTCAATAACAAGCGATACAATGAATGCTACTTCAATAACAAGCGATACAATGAATAGTGGTCAAACCATACAATTCTAATTATGGTTATCCAATGCAAAGTCATTATTTTGGTGATACTTTGAATTTTCAAAATACACCGCGTTCATTTTTTTGGCAAGAAAAAAATTAACGACAATTATATAATTAGAAACAATGTCTACAACTGTTTGGTTATCCGATGTTAGTTCCAATAAATTAAAACAAAGTTATTTTCGCAATTTTATAGACGTAAGTGGTCATGTAATTGTAAGAAACAATGAAGATATCAAACTATTTGACCAAGACAAAGATTACACAACATTTAGTATAAATTCGAACGAATTCAAAGTGTTTCAATCCCAAAATTCGAGTGTAGACATTAGCACAAACAAGTTAGCATTCATACACAATTTGACTTCGAATGTACAAGATAAATTTGATGAATATGATTACACACTGCAATATGTAGATACAAGCGATAATGTTATGGAATTTAATGCAGATATGTCTATGAACTATGGATTAGAAGTAAACGGGGATGTATCATTGAATAGTAATTTATATGTAACCAATAAAATTGGCATAGGCAAATCAAACCCCCTTATATCCATTGATATAAGCACAAATGATGCGATTAAAATACCATCTGGTTCCACTTTACAGCGACCAGAGACGAGTGGGTCGGGTAATTACAATGGTTATATGCGATACAATACAGATAATAACGTATTTGAAATTTTCTCGAATGGCTCATGGATTTCATTTGGTAGCGGTTTACGCGATGAAGACCAAGATACATATATTATTACCGAGACGTCACCTGGTGCAGATAATGACGAGTTATCATTTTTTACCGCTGGGAATGAGCAAATGCGCATTACAACATCGGGAGATGTATCTATGAACCATGGTTTAAATGTCGGTTCTGATGTTTCTTTTAACAGCACATTACACGTTAACGGTGCAACTACACTTGGTTCTACTTTAGAAGTCACTCATGACGTGTCTTTAAACAACAATGTATTTGTTGGAAACAATATATCGATTAATGCAAATTTATCAATTGTAGGTGAAATGGTACAATTTTAACCAAGATTATAATTTTAGAATAATAATGGTAATGAAGGTTTAGAGAAAAAAAATAATTCGTATATATTCACGAAAAAATCGTCTACTATATTATAATATAGTAAAAAATGTCTGGGATACAAACCATTCCAGCATGGACAAGCATAACGCCGGCGAATAAGTTTTTCGATACTTATATTAAGGGTTCTCTTGATGTCAGTGGTTACCTGCATGTAAGAGAAGGACATCTTGTAGTGTCCGACGGAGATGCCTCTCTAAACGGCAATGTAGTTGTTCAAAAGGATGTTACAATACAGAACGACTTATTTGTTCAAAATGATGCCGATATTACTGGTATATTGAATTTAGACGGCGACGCAAGTATGAATGCTAAGCTTCTTGTGGCCAGCGACGTGTCTCTCAATTCCAAGTTATATGTGGCCAGCGACGTGTCTCTCAATTCCAAGTTATATGTGAATGGAGTGACTACACTAAACGGTAATGTTATTCCAGGAAACAGCGATGTGACTCTTGGTACCCCCGATGACCCATTCAAGGCCCTATATATTACTGGAAATTCTCTTCATATCGGCACAACTGCAAGCGGTAAAGACGAGTCTGTTTTATCTTTAGATAACAGTGGTATTGTGGTTACCACAAATGATATATCTTTCGATGTGGTTATGTCCCATAGAGCCTCAAGTTCTGTCGCCATCAATAAACGCAGTGATGATGCCAGTGCAAATTTCGACGTGTCTGGTACCGTTTTGGCTTCTGGGGCAACCACTCTGCTTTCCACATTAGATGTTTCCAAGGCAACCACCATTTCTGATACGTTAGCTGTTTCTAAGGCAACCACTCTGTCTTCCACTTTAGCTGTTTCCAATGCAACCACCCTTTCTGATACGTTAGCTGTTTCTAAGGCAGCCACTCTGTCTTCCACTTTAGCTGTTTCCAATGCAACCACCCTTTCTGATACGTTAGCTGTTTCTAAGGCAACCACTCTGTCTTCCACTTTAGCTGTTTCTAATGCAACCACTCTGTCTTCCACGTTGAGTGTTTCCAAGGCAACCACCCTTTCTGATACGTTGGGTGTTTCCAAGGCAACCACTCTGTCTTCCACTTTGGCTGTTTCTAATGCAACCACTCTGTCTTCCACTTTGGAAGTTGGTGGCGATGCTTCTTTGAACTCCAATCTTTTTGTTGGTGGAGATTTGTCTCTGAATGGCGATCTTACTATACAAGGCAACTTGGCTGTCTTCCAGACAACGAATACAATGACTATCAATACCACAGTAAACGATTACGAGGTGATTGTGACCAATGATTTGTCTTTGAATGGAACCTTTAGAGTAAGTGAGGCCGCGCTTATTGACGCTTCATTAAACGTTGGTGGTACAACCACTCTGCTTTCCACATTGGCTGTTTCTAAGGCAACCACCCTTTCTGATACGTTGGATGTTACCAAGGCAACCACTCTGTCTTCCACGTTAGCTGTTTCTAATGCAACCACCCTTTCTGATACGTTGGCTGTTTCTAAGGCAACCACTCTGTCTTCCACTTTAGCTGTTACCAAGGCAACCACCCTTTCTGATACATTGGGTGTTTCTAAGGCAACCACCCTGTCTTCCACTTTAGCTGTTACCAAGGCAACCACCCTTTCTGATACGTTGGCTGTTTCTAATGCAACCACTCTGTCTTCCACATTAGATGTTACCAAGGCAACCAACCTTTCTGATACGTTGGGTGTTACCAAGGCAACCACTCTGTCTTCCACATTGGCTGTTTCTAAGGCAACCACTCTGTCTGATACGTTGGCTGTTTCCAAGGCAACCACTCTGTCTTCCACTTTGGCTGTTTCTAAGGCAACCACTCTGTCTGATACGTTGGGTGTTACCAAGGCAACCACTCTGTCGTCCACACTGCTGGTTGGCGATTCCGCTACTCTGCAAGACACTTTGAGTGTATCAAAGGCAACCACTCTGTCTTCCACACTGCTGGTTGGCGATTCCGCTACTCTGCAAGACACTTTGAGTGTATCAAAGGCAACCTCTCTGTCTTCCACTTTAGCTGTTACCAAGGCAACCACCCTTTCTGATACGTTGGCTGTTTCTAAGGCAACCACTCTGTCTTCCACTTTAGCTGTTTCTAAGGCAACCACTCTGTCTTCCACTTTAGCTGTTTCTAATGCAACCACTCTGTCTTCCACCTTGGCTGTTACCAAGGCAACCACCCTTTCTGATACGTTGGATGTTACCAAGGCAACCACTCTGTCTTCCACATTAGCTGTTTCCAAGGCAACCACCCTTTCTGATACGTTGGGTGTTACCAAGGCAACCACTCTGTCTTCCACCTTGGCTGTTTCCAAGGCAACCACTCTGTCTTCCACCTTGGCTGTTTCCAAGGCAACCACTCTGTCTTCCACTTTAAATGTTGCTAGAGCCGTTACTATGCAAAACATATTAACTGTTACTGGCGATGCTTCTTTCAATGCCGATTTACAGTTAGCTGGAAATATGGGCATTAATACTGGACCCAGTGATCTTGCGTTAGATATTAATGCAACAAATGCTTTGCGTCTACCCAAGGGTACCGATCTTGAACGTCCGGTAGTCAATGGTGGGGCTGCTTCTTATAAGGGTATTATTCGTTATAATTCAGACAAAGACCAATTTGAAGGTTTTGGTGCTGGACAAGCATGGGGTTCACTTGGTGGCGTAAAGGATGTGGATCAAGATACGTATATTCTTGCTGAGTCCAGTGCCGGTGCCGATAACGACCAACTTCAATTCTTCACTGCCGGAACTGAACGCATGATAATAGATGCCGATGGCGATGCTTCTTTCAACCATGGAGTGAATATGGTTGGTCCTGCTACTATGGAATCTACCATGGTTGTTGGTGGCGATGCTTCTTTGAACTCCAATCTTTTTGTTGGTGGCGATTTGTCTCTGAATGGCGATCTCACTATACAAGGTAACTTGGCTGTCTTCCAGACAACGAATACAATGACTATCAATACCACCGTAAACGATTACGAGGTGATTGTGACCAACGATTTGTCTTTGAACGGTGAATTCTTCGCAAGTGGTGATGTATCTCTTAATGGAAACGCTTATATCGCACAAAATGTGGGCGTCGGAACTGCCCCTCGCGATATACTTGCTATGGATATTAGTGCAACAAGTGGTATTCGTGTGCCTCATGGTACTGAGGCACAAAGACCCGCTGCTAGTGGTTCTACTGAATATGGTATTGTGCGTTATAATACAGACGCTCAAGGTTTTGAAGGTTATGGTATCGCAGGTTGGGCTGGTCTTGGTGGCGTGAAAGATGCTGATGGTGATACTAGGATCACCGCAGATACCGCTGGTGGTGATACCGATGTATTATCCTTCACCACCAAGGACGTATTGGGAATGACACTCTCATCCACTGATTTGTCTGTGAATGCTCATGTGATATTTGAGAAAGATGCTTCTCTGAATGGAACTGTTGGTATGGCAAGCGACATGTATGTGGTCGGCGCTGTTTCTTTGAATTCTCGTTTGGATGTGACTGGTGATGTGTCTTTCAATAATAGCCTTTATGTGGGCGGTGCAATTGATGTGTCTAACGGCATTACTGCTCTTACATCCAGTATTGTTGCTCAGACTTTCTCTGCAGGCACTGTTGAACAATTTGATTTCGGTTCTGGTTTTGTCGCTCCTGTTGCTGCGGGAAGCTATTATATTCACTTTGAGGTGGGGTTCCAGGTAACTGGTGATATTAGTTATAATACCGGTGCACGCGACCTACAGTTCTAATTACATAACTAAAAAATCGAATACAAATTAACAACAAATAAAACATTAATTAATAATATCATTTCTATAATTAAATTGTTCAAATAACAATATGAAATGATATTATTTGTAATACATATTCTGTAAATAAAGTAATGTCTCAATGGATCCAACAAAATACAAGAGCAAATCGATTTAATGATTCCTATATAAAGGGGTTTGTTGATATAAGTGGCGGAAATTTGTTACTTCGCCACGGGGATGCTTCCATGAACCAAAAACTCTATGTTGATGGAGCAACCACACTCAATTCTACATTAACAGTGAATGGGGACGCCACGTTGAGCGGAAACAATACTTTTGCAGGGACCAACACTTTTACGAATTATTTGCCTGAATGTTCTATTACTCCCACCTCAAACAATCAATTTGTAAATAAATCTTATGTAGATAGCGTATCTGGCGGCGGCGGCGACGTAACTTTGAGTGGAACAACTATTGTATATATAATCAATAGTACACAAACAATCCAATTCTAAAAAATAGTAACATATAAATAATTTCAACAATAATGTAGCAGTTGGTCTCTCTTCTACAAACAGTATAGGTAAACTTGTGGTAGCAGGACCCATTACAACAGCTTCAAATGATTTTACAAATAGTACGGCAATTTTGCGAGTTGCTGGAAACAACGCAACAAATAGTCTTCAAATGGGCGTAGGCAATGGTACTTATAGTTACGAACCATGGATACAAGGTAGTTATGATAATAGTAATACTAGCAACAACGACCACGGTCCAAAAAGGATACGAATGAACCCATTAGGGCAGAATATTGTGATTCACGGGACATCTGGATACAGTGATGATAGAGTGAAAATCAATGAACAGTATATTACAAATGCAACAGATACGCTTATGAAACTGAAACCACAAACATACACAAGATATGCAATAATGGATGCAAGTGGAAACATTGATTATGAATCATGGAATACTTTTGAAAGTGGGTTAATTACCCAAGAAGTGTATTATGATGCGCCCGAACTTCGCCATCTAGTAGATATACCCGATGATGCAGATTTAAGTGGAAATGCAATTCAAACAAGTGAAGACCCCAGTGTAGACCCGGATTATTCAACTTGGGGAACATCAATTGCTTCACTTAATTATACGGGAATTATCCCATATTTGATCAAATCTAACCAAGAACAGCAAGAGTTAATTAATGCAGAGAAAGCAAAAACCGCGTCGTTAGAGACAAAAGTATCTTTATTGGAAACTCAACTTGCCGACATCATTTCTCGCGTAACTGCATTAGAACCCCCCTCTACATAATTTATTTATACACTCTACAATACTTCGTATTTATTTATTCATTCAAAAATAATATATATACAAACTATAATAAAATGTATTATACAGAACACATTTTATTATGTCTGGTTTCACAAACAACATGAGCCTTATTCCTATTGGCGGCATCATTTTATGGAACGATATACATCACATTCCCTACGGGTTTTCTATTTGTGATGGTCGTACTGAAAACGGGATCACTACACCCAACCTGAAAGGAAAATTCGTAATGGGACATGATGCGAGCAACAACCATCTTGATTGTACAGACAATTCGGGCGGTTCATTTTTTATTGAAAATGACGATTTGCAAGCATACCAATACCAATTCGAAAATGACGACATTCGCCAATATTTACTAGGCGGCACGCCAGTCATCGACAAAGACTACACGATGCCTTATTATGTACTCGTCTATATCCAACACACATCCGTATCTCAACCAAGTGACGTTGTCCCGACTACATCAACAGATGATGGTCACGCTGGTCAAATTAGCGTAGACGATAATTATATGTACGTATGCATTGCTCCTGGTTCTTGGAAGCGTGTTGCGTTTGACGAATGGTAAGCACATTCGTTCATATAAAAAATACAAACTATACATATATTGGTTATCAGTTTATTCTTTTTCACGTTTCTTGTCGCATACAGAACACTTGCATGGTTCACGATTGACATGGACGTTTACTTCGCACTTTTTAACATTTCACCACGCACCTCATACAATTCTTCTAATTCATCGTACATTACCATCCAACTTATCTCCGAGTCGCGCAAACGCATTATCTTGTTTACCAATTCATCAATCAAATGTTTATTTTTTTCGCCACACAAACTAGACAACGACGATACAATATCATACATGTTTTCTAATTCCAATGCCTTGGTCGTTTCTTTATCAAATCGCTTGTTTTGAGTTCGTGTCTTGGGCATTTTCGTTTTATTCGCTTAATTATATAGGTATCACTGCTATATAATCAATCCAATCAATCCAATCAATTTTTACCTGGATTTAATCATATTAATATTGGTTCAAGAAACCACTGAACAGGTCAATGTCTTCACCCACTTGAAGAGTACTGTTCAAAGACACATCTCCAGCTACACTTAGTTTGCCGTTGAAAGATACGTCTTCCATCACCACCAAACCAGCATTCAAAGAAGCATCTCCACTCATCGACAAACCACCGTTCAACGACATGTCTTGCGTCACGATGATTTCATAATTGTTGATTTTTGTGTGGATAGTCATTGTATCACGCGTTTGGAACACCGACAAATTGCCCTTAATCACCAAGTTTCCTCCCAAAGCAAGGTCGCTATTCATGGATACATCCCCGTTCAACACCGATTCGCCACCCACGTACAGATTCGTATTTAAAGAAACGTCGTTCTGCACCTCTAATGTGGATTGTAACGTAGTCGCATTAGTGACGCTCAGGGTGGAGTTCAACATAGTTGCATCTTGCACATACAGTTTGCGATTGAACGACACATCGTTCGCCACATACAAATTTGCGTTCAAAGACGCATCTTGCATCACGTTCAGCGTAGAACCCAAGATAGTTGATTCTTTCACATACAAATTTGCGTTCAAAGAAACATCGTTCGCCACATACAAATTCGCGTTCAACGACGCGTCTTGCATCACGTTCAACGTAGAATTCAACGTAGTTGCCCCTTGGACGTAGAGTTGACTATTCAACGACGCATCGTCAGCCACATACAACTTGGCGTTCAATGAAGCATCTAGGGTAACGTCAAGAGTTGAACCCAGTGTGGTGGTCCCTTGGACATACAGTTTACTATTCAACGACGCATCGCTTCCCACATACAAATTTCTGTTCAACGACGCATCTTGACTCACTGTGAGCGTGGAACCCAACAAGGTCGCACTCTTCACGTACAGATTGCTATTTAGAGAAACATCGCCATTCGCAAAAAGACGGTCGTTCAAAGAAATATCGCCCGTCTCCACAATCACTTGACCATTGACCTTCAGTGTGCCCGACAAATCCAATTCGGCGGTGGGGTTAGTTGGGTCGGCAATGTTCAGGCCCAATTTGTCGTTGTATGCAACGACGGTGGAACCATTTGTATCATTATAAGAAAGGTCTAATCGCCCAGTTGTTGTATTGAAGGACATCGCACCGGCGGGGTCCGCATCCAGTAAGCTATCGAAATAAATCGTGTTATTTTTCAAGAAAATGGAATCAAACGGTTTTTCAGCAGAACCTAGATTGAATGTTTCCGCTTTGCCTGGTACCACATTGCCCCATACAATGATCTCTTTGTTGTCCGGGTCGGTTCCATTTAGTTGAATAACCGTTTGATTTTCACTCGCATCGCTATATAAATATTTCGTTCTCTCCAGTATACCATCAAATTGATCTTGTACATTATCGGATAAGTCGTGTAAATACGCCAACTTACTCATTGATACATTTGTATATTCAGCACCCGATGGGTCGGTCTCGTGACCTTTTCCTTTTACTCTGTAATTCACCGCATCCATACCGAACGCAGGGATCACTCCCTCATCTGTTGTATATAAATTAAGTGAATTGTCACTGCGAATGTATACACCACCACCACTCACATCCAAAAAACCTTTCACGTAGGACTGACGCAATTTATTCGCATTATTCGATTGATCAAACCATTGACTCATTCTTTTATTTTTCTTGTATATTCTTTTTAGATATTTTGCTATTTTCAAAAATAATCGTTAAGGCGTCGATTATTTTATTTCTGTCTCCTTTTCTAAATGTTTGACTGTATCAATGTTTTTTTTAGTTGTTTGTTGCTGGTGTTTATCGTAATAAAAGGTTGCATTATGATTGTATTGCTTTTCGTTATGGTATAATGCAGTTACGCTACTGTACATACAACCATTCGTGTGAATAACCGCACCTCACCTACACGTGCCCGAACAAATAAAGTTGTTTCCTAAAATCGTCGCTCCTACTCCCATTACTTACATTGTTTATCAATACATATTTAGAACAAAATAATAAATCATAATTAGATTTCTGTACGAATATAAACACACTTCCAATAAAATAATTTAGAAAAAACTTATCTTGTAATATTATATAATTAGAATGGCGTCGTGGTTAAGTGATGCAAGTGCGAACAGGCATATTAAAACGTATGTGAAGGACTTTTTGGATGTAAGTGGAAATATGACGGTAAGAAATGGAGATCTAGGTATTAGTGGCGGCAAACTAGGCGTTGGAACGGATAGTCCATCTCGTGACTTGAGTATATACAAAGATAGTTATCCTTCATTTCAAATAGCCAATAGTTCTACTGGAGCCGGCCCGGGTTATGGCTTTGAAATACAACAAGGTGGAAATAGCACCGAAATGATCAATCGTGCCGATGGGAATATGACTTTTTGGACCAACAGCACCAGTAGAATGAGAATATGCAATGACGGCAATGTCAGCATTGGAACGAATACCAGCTATTACCCTCTATATGTCGCAACGTACAAAGCATTCAACGATGGTGATATAAGATATTTTCGGAGGAATTCAAGTTTAATCTATTCGTCTAATGCCGTTAACATGGGTAATACAAGCATAATTGCTAATGGATCTATCGGTTCGGCCAATGGTAATTTTTTCTCTTATAGTGATCGTCGCATCAAACAAGATATTGTTGAAATAAACGACGATTCCGCATTACAACAACTACGCGCATTGAACCCTTGTCGTTATAAATATAAAGATCCTATCGCTAGAAATGAATACAATCTCGTTGAGGGGTTCATCGCACAAGAAGTTGCGGAAGTCATACCAGGTGCGGTGAAGATAGAACCGGGGGATATTCCTAATGTAATGTTGATGGGGTCTTGTTCTGGCGATATTATCACCATACCGAATTTTGATACTTCTACTTTGGAATTGGACGCATCTGGAAACATTTTTCCAAAGTTAAAACTCACAATTGATGATAAAGATAAAGAGGTATATGTGAATATCCAAGAAGTGGTTTCATCAACCGAATTGAGAGTGGAAATTATTGGTGACGACATTACAGAATTGCCAAGTGAAATCTTTATTTACGGTCAATATGCAGATGATAAACTTACTCTCGTCAAGGATAAGATATTTACAGTCGGCATTTCCGCTCTTCAAGAGGTAGATAAACAACAGCAGGCGGACAAAGCAAGGATAGCGACACTGGAAACCCAACTTGCCGATGTTCTAGCCAGATTATCAGCATTGGAATCTAGATAAAATCGCAGCGTTTGTGGGATGTACATATCACTGCGGTTAAATCACATACTCTTATCATAAATCATAACATCGTATAAAAACAATCATCTTGTTCTATGTTATGATTTTCTAACCACCATATTCTCTTTTATCCAAATATTCATCATTTGGTATCCATAATACCCCAGGAACGTTCCCACCAGGGACCCCACCGCCAATTGTGGAACCGAATGGTTCTTGTATTTCCAACGCTGCATGAGGGTAAGTGCAACAACAAATAGTTCCAACGCCAACCATAGTAGGTCCTTGGTAGTCAAATACAAATAGGTGGCGGAAACACATACTGATTGAGCATGCCCCGACGGCATTCCATACGTGTCTGCACCTTCATATGGTTCCCCTACGATTGGTTTGCCCCCTTCTGGTCGGGGTTCTTGGAATATCAGTTTCAATACTTTGTTGATAATTGTGCTTGCTAAAAACAATCCTAGATACCCGTATAAAAAAGGGGGACGTGTACTGAGTTTCCATAACGATATGCAAAACAATAGCAGTGGTCCGAAAAACCCGATGTAATCGAATATCAATAATCCATTTTCCATTTTTAATTCTTCGTTCTTCGTTCTTATATTGTACGGGGATTTTTATTGCTTACGCATCCCTGTTTGCTTACGCATCCCCATTCCCGGGGTTCTGGCGATACAATTGTTCGCATACCAATGAAAACGACCAATTGGACCCGTTCAAATCCAATACGTTGCCTCTATCGGTTTTCAACTTCACCGTCATGCGCTTGATATTCACCGGGCCAAAATAGGTGCGTTCTTGGTTTTGTAGTGTACCGCCGAATTCCACATAGGATTCGCCGTTTCGTAATCCCGATAATTTCAATGGTATGAGACCGAATACGTCGTTTTCAAAAGGACCCGTTCCAAAACTATTACCAGTTACCTCCGTCGATGTAATGATGTTGGACACGTTTTTGGAATTCGCAATTTGCGTCACCGAATAAATCTGGTTCTGTGTTAACCGTTTGCTTTGTTCGTCATTCGATGTATTGTAGATGAGATCTCCTGTATTTGGATCACACACAAAATTCGTTCGATTGGTATAGGAAGATGGCTGGATAAACGTATCCCGAGGCGCCACCGTAATAAGACCATCGTTCAAGTGATTTTGGTTATAATCATTCAAACTCAACAACAAATAGTTGAACAAATTGGTACTGATGGTTGTATCACCCGTTATTTCCACTTGGTTCCTGGTTTTTCTTACATAAGTTCCTACGACGAGTTCACTAATCACATAGGAAGTATAGGCACGATATCCTAAAATCCAACCTAATGTAGTATCCCAAGTAGCATTGCGTACACTCGACACGCCCGAAAAACATTTGGCGAAACTGATGGGGTCGAAAAAGAGTAATTTATAATCGTTCGGGGTATACGTTTTGTCTATCGTGATGCGCATCTTGGTCAATTCATTGCCTTGACTATCCGTATAAATTGCAATCGATGAGTTGCTTGCGACCGTCCCTGTGAATGCAGTGTTCATCGCGTTCAACAGTTGTGTTCGCGAATAATTTCCATCGGCAATAATGAAAGACAATGTATTTTTGCTATCTGCCACACCGTCTTCAAAAGGGACCAATTGAAATTGATTGTTGTCGGAAGTAATCTCGATAAAGCGGCCTGCATCGGTCAATATACCATTGCTTCTCACACCTCGTCCAATGATTGTTCCCAATGCGTTCGTTACATTGAACGAAAGGTCCGCGCCAATCACATCACTCGAAACGTACGAACTATTCAGTAAGGAAAAAGAAGTGTCGACCATGACCCGATCAATTTGTAATTGCGTGAACCATATGTTATCACTTGTATCCAAAATAATGTTGTCTGAAATGTCTTGGAATTGAACGTCAAAATCGTCTTCTGATAACTGCTTACTTATGGATATATTCAAACTGCAGTCCAACTTTCCACTATCAGCACTGGCTTGGCTCGTGAAGGTAGTTCCACTTAATACATTTGTATTATCATCATCCACAAAGATACTATTAAACGTGTTCTCAAATATCGTTTTTAAATTCACTTTTGATATCAGATTGCCCGATTGCACGGGAACCACCACATTATAAGACAAATCGACAGACAGGTTGTTTAGAGATGCGAGAGGCGTCACGCCGAATAAATTGTAATCAGTAATTGCATACGTGGTTCGATCGTTGATTTGAAATCCAATCGTAATGACTTGGGTATCCCCTATAATGCCCGAACCTTGTGTTGTGTTCAGGCCGCCATTGTATCCCAAATCCGTCAAAATGCCCGTTCCAGGTATGGTCACTTGGAATTCGTTTTGTTGGAAATCGCGCAGAACATCAAATGCAAACTCCAAATATCCTGTACTATTTAATGTTACTCCCGAATTGTTTTCAATTATATATTCTTGCAATTTCAACTGGTCGTCCAAGGTGTTGATGACTTGGTTCAGCGAATATGGAGTAGTAGTGGTGGGTATGGAAAAAGATATATCGTTTGTAGGTAGGTTAAAATGTGTTTTATTGCAAAACAAGACGACGCGTGGAATATTTTGACTAATATCAAAACTCGTACTTTCGTCTTGAATACTCGAATAGGTAGATATGATGGTGTTGATTTCAGCGTCATTGTTTTGGAAACGGAAACACGAATTCGCCCCTACAAAAATATCACTTGTACTTGGAGTTGGAAATATCACTTTGATCTTAGAGTTGACTTTGTTGTTCGTTGTATTCCGATCCGGTTTTATACGCAATTCAAACAAACTATTGGTGCCGTTGTCCGTGACGATACGATTAATGGAGGATTCTGCCGACAAAAACTCGTTGTTGGACAAGTCTGTTTCCAATTGGGTCACCAATTGTGACCGCACATAGTCCACCCCCGTAGCCAAAGACAATGTTACGTTGAACGACAGGTCTACATTTGACGGGACGCCGACTTCTTCATCAGGTCCGATGTATTTATATACCGTAAAAAAATTGTTGGTGTTGTCTAATAAAAACGATTTGCTTTCGTTCGCATTGGCGATATCGGTTTCCAAAGGCAAGTCTTTGGTAGACTCGATGTGAAATAAATTGTAAGATATATCTTCGAAACCCAGGAAACTTGGTATGGTTTCTCTTCGCAAGTTCAATGATGCGTCTGGAGAAGTTTCGTCAATTGCGAATGCAGGAGTACCGTCGGGAAAATTCACATAATAACTCGTCTCGTTGTATTGTTTCTCAAATCCTAAATCCAGTTTTACACGCGACGTTTGCTGGTTCAGCGACATGGACGTGTTTCCAAAACTTACATCTGTACTGTTTGTTTTCAACTCACCAATGTTTTCGTTAATGGCGTCCACCAACTCTTGTGGACTGTAATTTCCAGCAGACACGGTAATCGTATAGTCATGGTTTCCATTATCAATGCCCGGGGAATTTCCTTTGATGACGAAAAAATTACTTCCGAAGTCATTGTTGATGGTATACCACGTGTATGGTATTTGCACGGAATAGAGTTTGATCGAGACCACATCTTTCAATGGATCAGACAAATCAAATGTGAATTCGGTAGACAATGCGTCTTTGTTATCTCGGTATTGGCTATCGATACTTATGACGCGCTTAATGGTTTGTTGCAAGAGAGGGTTCAATTGTCCGCGCGTATAGGTCAAATTACTCGTGTACCCGACTTTGGCCTCATTTTCTCTAGGTGCTTGCGGTTCAATCACCGCATTTTTGTTCGGGTCATTGTTGTTAAATCCCTCATCTGTATTCTTTTCTTTTTCGACAATATTGTCCACTTCTTCTATCGTATTTTCCAACTCTTCCGCATCAGTCACATCCGTACTTGCATTTTCATCACCCAAGTCAAAAAAATGCGAATAGATATCTTCAAAAAAAATAGATAGTTGTTCCGCACTTTCTCCGGCTATGTGCTTGTATTTCTTAATATTGAATATAATTTTTGCTTCTAGTTCACGATCAGTTGGATTGTTGTTCAAATCTAATATGGTTAATAATTCTTTGTCGCTGTATTGACAGATATCATATTCATTTGTTTTCATTCTGCTTATATATTTCAGTATATACAACTTCTATATTATTATTTTCGTTTTTGTTTTCAAGAAGACGAAGACGATTTCGCATTCTCTTGTTTTGAAGACAAACGGCGTTTAAACATTTCCACGACAAACTTCGTTAAGTCCAACTTCTTGGAAAGTTCATACAACATATCCATCGGGAAACTTCGTAACCCTTGTCCTCGCTTCATATGTCGATTTCCTTTGAAACATAACATATCAAACAACTGCATTACACTCTCTTCGTCTTCGTTCATATTGCTACGATCAATACGTGTATTACCAACGAATACGTATCGATTGTAGTTTCCATTTTCATATACTTTGTATTTCTCCATGATGGGATGATTTTTTACCATACCAATCCCGATAATTTGATTGGTATCATTGTTCATTTCCAATACAAACATCAACGAGTCGTATGCGATTTTCTGCGTGACTTGAACAGGACAACAATAAATGCATCCATTATGGTTCAATCGTTCCCGGTATTTTATATTTTCGTCCCACGTGGCGTTATTAAATCGACTCGTCATAATGAATTTGGTCATCCCTTTTTTGTAATCTTTCAACTTTTGTTTCTCGCGCTGCTCTTCCTCCAATTTTAATTGGTATTCAGACAACGACATGGTAATTGCAGTTATTGTATATCGGTAGTTCTTTCTTTCCATTCATTCTTTTTTCTTGTATGTAATCAATTTTTCAAATGTTTTGTAAACCCTAATAAATATTGTGTGGTATATATATTTATCCTATATGATACCTTATTTTCGCACATTCGTTTCGCGAATGCAACACCGACTTTTCAACGTCCCTCCCGTTGTTACCGGTCGGTGGAAACTAGACGAACCAAAAGTCGCCTTTCGTAAATCAGATATGTCTACAGAAGACCACTGCGGTTGTGATGAGATGCGTATCAAATATTTACACGCGAAAGAAGAACTGGAGGAACTGATCGAAAAGCACAAAGACAACCAAAACTAAAATCATATAGAAGATTTTTATGTATAATATATAATTTGTATTCTACATATGTTTCCTCCTTCCGATCACAGTGAAAAATACACAGAAACACGGTCTTCTGGAGAAGGAACACACTCGATTGAAAGTCATATTTCAGAGGACAGTCCAGATGCACCTTTCGTCATTGAAATCTCGTCTGGTGTAGTGGGTGCAAGCAATATTCAGTTAAAAAATATACAACAAGAGAACAATTTGATTGATTATACAGACAATCATTTTATGAGCCGCACACAGCGCGATTTAGATAAGGTCCGCACAAGTATACATCACCACTCCGACGACGAGCCAATACATTCCTCTTATCTTCCTCCGATTATGCATCCAAATACCATTGATCATTCACAATTTGTGGATCAAGATAGTCCAATTACGTCTATCTTGGGCAGTAAATTTGGTAGTCGAACAAACAGTGATGTAGACGAGAATGAAGACGAAACAATAAGTCATGTCGAAGATAATCATCCTATGCGCAGCGACCACGACGCGTATACCAATGACGCGGTCTATGGAAATGACCAATCTTTGTCCAATTATTCCCTGGAACACAAATTCAAGAAGTTCCGTTTTTCCGACATTGAAAAGGTAGTCTATAAATATTATGAAATGGACATACAGCAACCCTCTTCCATCGAAATAGACATCTTGATTACTTTTATCAAGGGGCAAAAACAGTTGTATATTGAATCGAAAAATATGACCCAAATGAATTTGAATGCATTGACCTTTCCGACGTTGTTTTTAAGTGCTATGCTCACTATTACCTCGCCCTTCTTATCATGTAATCCCTGGAATTTGGAAATCACGTCTGGATTGAACGCCATTGTGACTTTCTTTTTCTCTTTGATTAATTATTTGAAATGGGAGACGTCCGTTCAGTCGTATTCGCAAATGGCATCTCATTTGGAAAATATACAAACGTCTTTGGAATTGACAAATAGTAAGTTGATTTTGTTGAAGAATGAAAAAGAAGCCTCGCAAATTGTACTGAAGAAGTTCAATGAAATTGAGACCAAGATGAATGAATACAAAATGCACAACGGCATTTTAATTCCAGAAGAAGTGAAATCCAATTTTCCGATTATTAGTTATGTGAATATTTTCGCCTTTATCAAGAAAAATAAGATGTATAGAACCAAACTCATCGAAAAATTGCTAAATGTGAAAAATGAAATTCATTACATTCTTTATAAGTGGGAAAAGCAAGAATTGGGTTTTGGTTCATCTGCACAGCATAATCACGCTACTAGTATCAAAAAAGAACAAGAAAGACAACGCCTGGCCTACTTGTATGGAATTAAAAACAACGTGAAAGACGAAATACTAGAATTTCAAAATACCTATTCGATTATGGACGATTTGTTTACGCGAGAAATCAAGAGCGTGGAAATCGGAAAACGTCGGTTTTGTTATTTTTTACCTACATCCATCATGAAAAAACCATCGCTTACACAAGAATATCTACATAATCTTGAACCGCGACTTGCGAAGTATTTTTCGTTTTTGATTGATGATATTTAAGTGTACATTACGTTGCTAGTTGTAATGGCGGCCGTGTGCTACATATCTTCCAATACCAAGGCATGTTGTATACATATTTCAATGACCCCGTCTCTTCTATCTTCTTTTTTATGTTTTCTACATGCGTATTCTTATAATTCCATTTGTATTTGATTATAATACGTTTGTAATCTTCCTCGTTCTTTAACGGTCGCTCAGCAATGTATTCGATTTTTCCCAAACCGAGTTGTTCTATTTTTGATTGTATATATTCTTTCGTTGTGGTATTGTTCACCCGAGGTATGCATATAGAATGTAACTCGTCCTTCTTTTGTGTCATATTTGTTTCTCTGAATATACGTTGTTTGTTGTTATAGGGTTCTATCATGTCTTTTCAATTTTCTCTTTTTGGTCTGTTCATCATATACGAAAAAAATATATCATGAATACGAAATTCAGTTTCGCGATTGTATGTAGAATTGTGTTTGTGTGTATGCTACAATATGTTCTATTTATATACAAAATAGATTTATCCCCCCACATTTGATGACTTGGTCATCTATGTAACCGATGAGAAGTAGTATTTTTACCACTTCATTGTTTATCGGTTTCTATAAAATCCACAGTGTGGATTGCTGTCTCGTGCAATGGTGTATTGAATTTCGATTATTCATAACGTATTTTCAAATATAATTATTGTTTACTTGTGCTGTATCGAGAACATACATTATATACGTGTTTGTTTATGTTGTTTTTTTCATTTCTTCTTTATGTTCTCGGTTTTTGGTTTGATTTCGTAAAAATTTTTATATGTGATATACAAACATATGATAGACGACTCGATTGACGATGAAAAATGGCTACAGGAACAACAAATGCTACATAATATTCAATCTAATTATTGTCGCGAATTGATGGAAACGATACAACTCCAATTTGTATTTTTAGATACAAACAAACATATTACCCATGTTACGTCTATACGAGAACCCTTGTATGTTTGCGACGCATCCAACCAATGTGTATTGAAAGAAGACCGCATTATCGCATTATTGTCCAATATCAAAAAACAATCTCCCTGTAAAAAATTTACATTACATCATATTTCTTCCTTTTTAGTAGATTTAGAACCGGAACATATTCAAGTTTTTTCCAATAGTGATTGTTCCGAACAAAGCCCTTTTTTACAACATTATTCCATTGTACAGTCCATTTGTATACCTCCTTCCATCTTCATTTTTCATAATGTGAACACTGTGTATTTTTTCTTACAAGAAATCACATGTTCTCATCAACACACATTGAAATCTATTTTGAAGAAAAAAGAAGGTAAGCAGTCATCGGGGTCCTCTAACAAAACGAAGCGGGTACGCATCCAACACGACGATGATAAACTAGAACTGGTCCTCCACGATGTTGCGCGCCATCGAAAAACACGTAGACAGACCCCATAGAAACTAGTTTTTTCACAAATCATACAATTAAAAAGAATATAAATGCTATTTATGTTGTTTATTAGCGATTGTCCGAACATACTCCCATTATGGAACGCACGCAATCACTTTCTGCAAACTATCCTTCTCTTGATGACGAGGTACACAATCAATACATATCCTATTTACGCGATGAACTAGTATTCTTTTATTATTGCCTTTCTCGTAATCAAGATACACAACATTTTCAGAATTTGTATCAACGTCTGCAAGATGTATTGTCGCTGTTCCGTGACTTGCAATCCCAGGAGATGAATGCAACATACCAAGACATATTTGTACTCTTTTATAAAATGATTGCACATACAAGAGATTATTTTTTGGGCAAGGGGGAGCACCAATCATCCTATTTTCTCTTATGGGGGTGGTATGAGCATTATCCTGAATTAGTGAAAGATGCGATACGTCTATTTGTACACGATATAGACAGCGATACTGCGGGGTACGGTTCGTGGCGAGACATCAAATATTTGTGCGAGTTTTTACACATACATAGTTCGCAAGGAGACGCACATCCTCTTATTGATTTTTGCATTTCACTCATGAATGAACAATTCGTACAAGATGTGCATACATGGAAATTTTCAACGAATGCATATTGTCCCGACGCGATTAGTCATGTAGCCAAATGGATCCCACGCGAACATAAACGATTTGACTGGTTGTTCCGACGTTTAGCCATCCATTGGACAAATACACATTGCCCCTATATTTTGAAGACGGCTCGTACATCGCCACATAGTCATTCTTATAATAACGCATTATTGAAATGTTTTCGTATGTATCGTAAACAAATCGCCTTGTTGAACAAAGCACTACAAACCCTCGAAGTGAAACAATGTGCACGTACGTATCATGAAATCACTCCTACTGGCGTTCCCAAATTTGCTTTGGCTAGACAGCGCAGTTTCTTTTTGCCTTCAGACAAGGTTTCAGAAGACCTATCAAAAACGCGCGCATACAATCAAATCAAAATGTATCATTATACACAACACGAAGACAACTGTAATCGCGATACTCCTTCCACGGATGTGTCCGTTGACCCGACCAAGTCAAATGCATTTTATGCCTGCTATTCGCCCGGCTATTTTGTGAAAGAGGCACGCGCATTGTTGTCCGGGGACACAAAAGATGTACAGAAACATATACGCTATTTAAACCAATTGTGGAAAAAACAAACACACGATGTCTCTATGTTTCAGCTTTCTGGATTTTTGCCGATTGTTGATATTTCTTCCAAAATGAATTTGTACAATCGAGACCCGTTGTATCATGCATTGGGTATGGCTATCACCTTGGCGTTTCATCAAACAGGGGAATTTTCCAAGCGCATTCTATTAGTTGATCATATCCCCACGTGGGTTTCTCTTGCTTCGTGTGAGGATTTCGTTTCGTGCGTGAAAGTCGTATTTGACACATTGGACCGCCTGCCCAGCACCACATGCAATCTACATAATGTGTTCGCATTCTTGGCGTCCGACCTGTTTCAACAAACGTGTTCGTCAATAGGCTTCATGAAATGTGTGATATTTGGTTACGACCCACACATTCCTTCTATCAAACATATACACTCCCTCTTTTCTTCACAGCAGTTGATCTTACCGTCTTTTATCTTTTGGAATGTATGCAGCGATTTTTCTTGCGAATATGATGTAACTGCAGCGTTTGACGAATTGTTACACGAAAAAGGGATGCTGTTTCTGTCGGGCGTCTCGTTTTATTTATTACGCACACTTCAATATATTTGTCAAGACAGTACTTCACAAACACTCATTTCTTCTATATTAAAACAATCTCGATTGCAAGTCATGGGTTCACTCTGTATGACGAGTTTCCAATAAACTTTGTTTTTTGTGACCCAACATGTTATGTTTTCGGTCCTTCAACATCTTTTCTTTCGCACTATCAATGAGTTCACGTTTTTCTTGTTTGCTCATTTTCATTAATTGCATCAATTGTTGCTTTGCCTTTTCCGCATCAAGACGACTATCGGGGGTCGCCTTGATGATTTGTTTCAATAATGTTACATATTGTTGATTGAATTCGTTCTCTCTTATCTTGAATGCCCCTCGCGTGTATTTTAACATCATTACCGCCACCGCATAATTGTCCCACGACCATCGGGCATTCCATAGAGCATCGTACAGGGTTTCCCAAGATTGTCCGACATAAGACGATAAATAGGTCGTCCACGTCACTTGCATATCGGTTTTTTCCGTGTTGGTTAACAACTCCAATGTAGAACTTGTCTCGAAATAGTCTTGGATGACTTGGTTGATTTGTTCTTCTCGTACTGGTTCCTGCAATGGATTTTCGCTATCTTGTTTATGCCACATATAGTTGAGGAGATGAATATCCAAACACCATGCACTATAATCGGGTCCGTATACATAAAATGGATTGGCACTATTCATCGTGGTCGGTTTGTCTTCTGCACGAAAGGATATGCCGAAATCGATCATGACGGGGGTCTTCTTTACGTCGTGGATCATCACATTGTTGGATTTCAAATCAAAATGAATGATATTGGACGATTTTAATTGAAACAGTGCTTTCAACAAATGCAAATGTATGTGAAATAGAGACATCACGTATTGTTGTGGTTTGTCTATTCGAGCGAGAAAATAATCGATTATGTCTTCTTTTCCTACATATTTTATTGTGCTGGCTACATATTCTTGCGGCGTCCCGCTCATCTCTTGTTTCTCAATGAACTCACATTTTTTTAATTCACTGTCTTCTATTTTCGACAACTCAATCGGACAAGTCTTGATAATGCCCGCGAAATGTTCCTTGTAATTCGGTATAGACTGAATTTGGTTGCCAATTTCTTCTTCTTGTTGAGAAGTGGTATCTTTGGTCTGAATTTTTGTAATATATTCATCTTCTTTTAATGTGTTCCCATCACACAAAAAGGATGGACGATATACACAGCCAAACGTTCCCTGGTTCACTAATTTGGGATAGGGTGTTCTAGTTTTTTCTATGATGATCGTTTCTTTTGTATCTTCCATTTATTTATATATTGTCTATATTTTTTATTTTTGTTTTTGTTTTGTTTATAACTGTAAACATATAATATATCTTATTTGTTTACAATTTGGGTTTTGATATTATTATCGCTCTCATGAGGGGTCGAACCTCAGACCTTTCGATTAACAGTCGAATGCTCTAACCAACTGAGCTATGAAAGCGAGCGAGGAAGCCGTCTTCCTATTCATATATAGGGTCCTTTCTTTATATATGTTTTGGCTGTTTTTGTTTCTACGACTTTTCTCTCGTGTATGTATACCATGCAGACAAGTGTATTTGATGTATCGAATGCAAGCGTGTCTTTTTATTTAGATAACGTTCTCGATCGACCTTCACAGACCTATCATAAAGTTATTACCTTGTCTTCTATGCCTCCTGGACCTATTGCGAATATGGTAGTCTCCAAGAGTTTTCCTCCGTTGTCTGCATTTCAAGTTCGCAATCCGTGGGACAATTATGGTTCCTCGTGTAAATACGTCTTGTTGCGTTATCCCAAACAAGACATTGGTGTTGGGACCTTTCCACAACATTTTATGAGACAAGATGATATTCCTTCCTTGTTCTCGTATTTGACTTCCAATGGATATACGATACAGACTGCATTGACCGAACTGATTACGGAACAAGGATTTGGAATGGACTCGCGTAAGTTGATTTGCTTTGCTAGTTATAATTTGTGATTTTTCTTGTGCAGGTATTATAATGGGCGGCAAATCTCTGTTTAACAATACTACCCATACTGGGTTTTCTCGCTCTTTACTTAATCCGATCTCTCTTGGACAAACCGGTCCCGCTTCTTCCAGCGAAGTTGATTTGATTAGTAGTGCCTATTATGATATTCTTAAATTGATTGAATCATTGTATGGCGCGAACATGGCATCCAAGAATTATGAAGCCATTCCCAACAATTACGACCAATATGTACAATTGAACGAAGCATTACAAGCGTTGCAAGCACAAACCACTAATAATGACCTCACTCTGTTACTGCAAATTGCAGAACATACTCTGAACGGAGCCGTCAATTCCTATACTCTTTATGGTGAAAATGTCTTGCTTCGTGTCGACAAAACGACACTTGAAACTCGCGTTAGTGAGTTGCTCAATCAAGTCAACGTAGACGATGTGGCTGATGGCGATAGTAGTAGTTCTCTCGCTATTTCTCGTGCATTCCGATTAGCAGCTGTATACAATTACTATATTATGATTTATGGCATGCCTGCCGCAGGTGCAGGTTTCGACCCTGTGAAGATTTCGTTCTTGGTTGATATCTTGAATGAAAAGGGCATTGACCCCTATGCCTAATTGCATTTTATGATTTATTTCCTTCGATAATGAAATAAACCATCTATAAAATTGATTTAATTGTATGGTTTGGTCTTTATACCAACAATTACTACAACAACATGTCTACTTCCCAGCGATTTCAACATAGCAAACGTCCCGCTCATTTGAGCGTGGATACCACACAGAAAAAAAACACTGCTTCCTCCAAATCTCGTCCTCCTTATTGCGGAGTGTGTTTTAAGGCCAAGCAACCTGCGTCGATTTACAATAGTCATTGGACACGCGTTAACCCCAGTCCACGTAGTCCAATTACTTGTCCTCTTATTCTACAAACTGTATGTAAATACTGTAAGAATAAGGGTCATTCCGCAAAATATTGCCCTGTCGCCGCCAAGAAAGAACAACGTCGCAACCGTTCGCGTGCTTCGTCTGTGAGTTCGTTGGCGCCTTCTTTGTCTGATATTTCTGAACGCGAGAATGCTTCTTCTCCTGTTCCTCCTTCTTCTCCTGTTCCTCCTTCTTCTCCTGTTCCTCCTTCTTCTCCTAGAACAGATAAGAAGCAGTCGTGGTTGCAAGTGGCGATGAACCATTCCGAACCTGTAGAGGTGGTTCCTGTAGAGGTGGTTCCTGTAGAGGTGGTTCCTGTACAACCTACACTCAGTCTTGGCGCTCCAGTGATGGATGATGACACCACTGATGTTTTCCCCTCACCTCCTCAATTGCGAAGATCGACACCGAGACGCACCTGGAATTGGAATGATGATACCGATTCCGATGATGAATAAACCAAAAAAACAAACAAACAACGAAAAATGTTCCTATATGACCAAGAGGTTCATTTTTTTATTCTGTAAAATTGATTTTGTTTGATAAAACCCTCTTATATGCATCAAAACACACTATTATTGTATAAATCATTTCGAACCATCATGGGCGAACTCCTTATAGGCGGAATCTTCTTCGCATTCATTGCGCTGATGGTATTGGGAAAAGCATCTGCTGGTTCCAATAGAGTCAGTCCCTATTCTGGATAATCATTGTGTGTACTTGTAAATAAAAAACTACCCTCTTTTGTGACGAGGATTGTTTTTTATTTTTTATTAATTAAACAAATGGATCGGCAAATCGTTGCGGACGAATGTACACGTCCCGTCTTCATCCCATTTCACTTGAACGGTTTTGATTTCCACTCCGTTTTTCCAAGCCGTCTGGACTGCGTGTTTGTATAGAGGGTCTATGTTGGAGGGCTGGAAACTGGTTGCGTCGGATCGCTGGATGAGAAAACACAAGATTCCGCGCTTGTCTGTGGTTTCGACGAGTTCTTGGAGTTCTTGGATGTGTTTTAATGCACGGGGACTGACCAAGTCCGTATTGTTCTTGCGGTATCCATCTGGAAAATACGCTATTTTTTTGTTGAATTGTTTTTGGTCTTCTGGTAACTCTTTGAGTAATTTCTTTTTTTCTTTCTTGGGAGCATCTATATAATCTGCTAGGGGGACCGATTTGATTTCCATCACAAACTCTCTTCCCGTTTCGTCCACACCTGCAAAATCAAAACGCGAATTTAGAAACGTCACTTCCCGCTTGTAACTTTGGATGTTGTTCAGGTTCTCTATGCAGTTCATTTGAAGGCAGCGTTCTGCAATGGTTTCAGACAATTTGGGATTGATGCCGATGATTTCTTGGTTCTCACCTTCTGTATGGATAGCCAATTCGACGCGATGCGAACTTTTTGTAGTGGTTGATTCCAATTTCGACATTATGACGTTACTATCCTTTTCCGCCAGTCCACAGCACCCAAGGGACGGAGTGTGCGCTAGGATTTGCGTTGCCGTTTCTCCTCTATCTGAATACAACAATGCATCCGCTATATAGGGAGAACGACAAGAAAGCGACGGACGCTTGGTAATCATTCCTCGAGTCGGATTCGGGATCTTATAGAGAACTTGGGCGATGTCTCTCCTTGGCGAATGGATTTCAATCATTGTCTTGTTGAGTTCCTTGAATATGTTGGTTGCAATTGATTGAATCGCGATGTTTCAATCAATTTTATCTATGTATTTGGTCGAATTATATATCGACATCCATCACGTATCGTAATAACAGAGTGAACACCACCGCATGAATGGCTATGCCCATGGTCGTGGGACACCCTGTTGACGGATCCGCTATCTTTCCTACCACGTTTCTGAATAGTTTGTTCATCAATTGATAGGTCAGCGGATTTACCACCACTAGAAAAATAAGAGTGGTTAAGAGCGTGTATCTCCATTTGTCTGCGTTCGTAGGACTACATTCGCATTTGGGACAAATAGTAGTCATGTCTATATATATTGTCTATATAAAATAATTTAATCTTGGTTCTCTATTTATCCTTTTTGAACAGGGTTCCAGGTAGACGATTGCTCATAATCATTCGCGATTTTTATTCTTCTTAAGATGGTTTCCAATTTGTATATTCGAGAACATTGATTGAATTATTATGTATTGTATATTATTATTTGTTTTAAAGCAAATAAAAAATCTTGTTTATGTTATGTATTGTTTCAAATAGAATGTGTGCGACCAAAAAGTTTGTGTTAGTTTACAAGACCAATGTGCAGGTACTAGAAGATTACATTGATTCTCTACGTATTTTCAAAGAGGTCATCGAAATTGATGACTTCGCCGCGCGACGCAAAGAGTTCTTGCATCCAGATATAGTCATCGTCTTTACCCAAATGTGGTTAGATTTGGATAACTTCTCACCTGAAATATACAATTCACCCAATTTTATTTTCTTGAATGTGGAGAACTTGACCGAACAAAGACGCATGGACCATGTGATGCAATTTATTAAAAAAGGCATCAAAGTCGCTGACTATAGTCTGGCTAACATCCGCGTGATGAAAACCTTTGCAACGGAAAACAACATCGATATTCGTGCGCCCATACTGTATTTCCCGTATCAATACAACGATAAAGAAAACGCCTTATTGGTGAACCGAGAACACAAATACGACTACGACGTTGGCGTAGTAAATGCATGTCCGAAAAAAGATGCGTCAGTTAACGCGAGCCTCACTTATAAACGCACCAAAATATGGGAAGACCTGGAGTTTTCTGGAATGTCTTGCGTCAATATTCTGGGATGGGGCAAAGAACGCGACGAGATCATCAAGAAATGCAAGGTCATTGTTAACGTACATCACTTTGAATGCTACAAGATTTTTCAGCACATTCGATGCGACCGCTTGGTGTTCGCGAATAAATTGGTTGTCTCTGAACACTCGCTTGTGGTGGATGATTTGGATATTAAAAATCATGTCATGTGGGCAGACTACAATAACATATTAGAAACCACATTGAAAGCAGTTGGGAACTTTGATCATTATATGGGGGTTCTTTCCAGTATAGACGCCACTCAAATTGCTGTCGACCGAGCGCGTATCCTGCAGAAAACTATCTGCGATATTGAGAAAGGTACTTGATTTTTTATTATTATATAATATATATACGTAGTTGATTATACATATATATAAAGTGCGTTAGATAGTAGACGAACGAGGCGGTCTGTAGGATAGTGGCTCAAACGATGTCTCGAGTTTGCTTTTTCTTCCCATATCGATACACCGCAATTGGGGTCTACGGCAGTGATTGCATGTTGTTATGTAGGGGTCCCGTTTATATATACACTGGTAATGATATCGGTCTCCACAATTGTCACAGAATACATATTTATGTTCTAGGTCTTCTTTGCATAATACACAATGTAATTCGTTATTCTCTTCTATTGTTATGCAGTTTCCCATTATGTTTATGACGTGGTTATAGTATACACAGATATTTTTTCTATTATATTTTTATGAATCATATAAAAAATTGATTCTATTATAGAGTAGGTATATTATACACACAATTACTACATAGTTTATTTGAAGATGGGAAAGTTTACTCACATTGATAAGCAGAGAATGGTTCGCGACAAGGCGCGTAGAGATGCCCCCTATCACGAAATGGACAGCGTAAGAAAGGACCAGAACCTGTCTGATGATGCACTCATCAACAACTACCAGAAGTGTGCGACGCTTGCTCTAAAAAGACAGCACCTTTCACATGCGATTGCCTATTACGAGATTTTGGCTGGTTATTTCCGCGAGTACAACATGCATTCTCGCCTGTTGCATACCCAGCGCGTGATTGTCGAACTGGAGCATAGAAACAAGAAGTGCATCCGTGGTCGAATGAACAAGAAGAATAATGACGATTAACATTGAGTTACTGGGTTTTGAATATTGAGAAAATAAAAAATACATTGGATAGTTGTATTTTTTATTGTGGGTTTTTATGCAGTGATTGGCTTCTTTCGTTTGATACTTGACGCAACTGCCGACGCGTGTTTGATGATATATGACTTCTGGGGGATCACCAGGGGGCGGGAGAGCTGGACGTGTACCGCACGGTGTTTGATTACACATAGTGTATGCAAGTTGTTGATTTCGTTCATTCTCTCGGATGGTTCTTGTTCTGTTTTTCGCTACTTGAATAGGATTTCGGGGGGATTTCTTTCAATTTTATGGGCGGGAAGGTCTGTCTGCGTTTCTTTTGTTGTCTTCTATATATGGAACATCTTGATATTGATGCATTGGAGAACTATGTACGAAATTATACAATGACGGAATTCAAAAAATGGTTTGTTCTACCGTCTTACCAAATGAACCCAATCAATATCGATGTGTCTTCATCCTTTACTACGATATTGGTGTGCGTTGTCTCTATTTTGCTGTTTTGTGTCTATTGTTTTGCGGTGTATTCATTTAGATAGGTGTAGCGGATTTGGACTTCTTGGACTTGTTTTTGGGGGATTTGGACTTGGATTTCTTCGACTTGTTTTTGGGGGATTTGGACTTGGATTTATTCGACTTGTTTTTGGGGGATTTACTGGGAGACTTGCGTTTGAGTGTGGGGAGTTCGGCAGAATACAGTCTGCCTATCCTTATCGGTTCTTCTTCCGCACAATGTTTCGCACTCACTACGTCGTCCATATCGTATGCCCCAAACGAGGTGATTGGACGCATCTTCTTGGGGTCCTCGCTCTTGTCTACAACAAAGATTTGGGATTGGTGGTTTCCCCCGTTAATGGGCGACAGGTCATCGATGCCTAGAAAAGGTGGAAGGAGATCTGGCGAAGGAGGCGTTCCCAAGGGGGATGCGCTTAGAACCAACTCTGGGGATTGTGGTGGGGGTGGCGGGAGGACTTCCTCTTGTTGTGATGGGGAACCTACCAATGTTTTTAATTGGGCGATGTTGATCATGATACCCAAGAGACCGATGATGTCCATGTTCAAATAATACTGGAGGTTGCCTTGGTCGTCTTTCACAATGTTGCTATCGGGTTGGTGGAAGGCGGGTTTGGTTTCTATGCATTCCAACATGATCTTGGTCCGGTTCGTGGTGAATTCGTGATGGAGTTGTTTCTTGTTGGTTCCAATCATTTGTTGTTCATAGACAAACATGATGTTATCCGGGTCTTCTTTGAGAAAGTCTCTCACGTTCTTCTCTTCCATATCAATCACGTCATAGAAAGATGGATTGGGGTCTTGTAATGCCTTGGGAACCGTCTTTGTGATCGGCAGTTCTTCAATGGGGACGGTTTTGATTTGCTGAACAATGACCTGGGTGTCCTTCTTTTGCTCTTCTTCTTGCTCTTCTTCTTGCTCTTCTTCTTGCTCTTCTTCTTGCTCTTCTTCTTGCTCTTCTTCTTGCTCATGATTTCGTAAGATTTCCATTGCTCCTTCATGCCCACGCTCTGCGAAATATTCCACTACGTCCATTTCAGCACCCGCATATGCAATTGCATCCTCATATGCGGC